>Ga0306920_100000989_pt1 | contig 34839 bp, 23 predicted proteins | sample flu12Cox44000170_FD_204666 | JGI IMG/M metagenome (GOLD analysis project Ga0306920, IMG submission 204666) | Lab enrichment of tropical soil microbial communities from Luquillo Experimental Forest, Puerto Rico - flux4day.12C.oxic.44.000.170 (v2)... | ecosystem: Environmental > Terrestrial >...
TTCTCCGACGCCGCGTTCAACCACCGGAGGTCCGGCGATAAAGAGTTGGCTAATGCCCTTGACCATTACCGAAAAGTGCGAGGTGGCGACGCGAACCGCACCAAGGCCCGCTACCGAGCCCAGGCAGGCGGCGACGACCGGAACTTCGCCGAGAGCTTCGACGACGACGTCCCAGGAGGGGTTTGCGGGAACGTAGGTGCGGCCCTTCATTTCCAACGTTTTTACGCTGCCGCCACCTCCGCTGCCATCCACCAGTCGAATGATAGGTAGTTTCAGGCCCAGGGCCATCCTTTCGCTGTAGCCCATCTTCCCGCCAATGGAGGCGTCGGCGGCGCCTCCGCGAAGTGTGAAATCGTCGCCGGCGACGATCACACGGCGTCGGTCGATTCGGCCCGTGCCGAAGATAAAATTGGAAGGCGAGAAGGCGGTCAGGTTGCCATCTTCACCGTACGTGGCTCGGCCAGCGAGTGCACCCACTTCGTGGAATGTACCGGGGTCGAGCAGTGCGTCAATACGTTCCCGCACCGCAAGACGCCCAGCGGCATGCTGGCGTTCGACGTTTTCCCGGCCGCCCATCTGCCGTGCCAGCGCCTCGCGGCGCTTGATCTCATCGATTTCCGGTTGCCAGCTCACCACATCACCATGCTCTTGGATGCGTGGGAAGATCCGTTGTCCCGGAGCAACTACGCACGATCCCTTTGGGAAGGCTTATATCATAATTTGTTGCTGCCCTGCCGGGCGCTTGTCGTCATCGATTTCACTCCGGGACGCCGAGAGGCAGGTCGACTAACTAGCAATCGCAACGTTCCGATTCGGATATGTTTATTCGGTTTATTGGCTTCGCTCGTGGCGATAGGTCCGACAGTCGGCTTCGCGCGCAACAAAATTGGCGCAGCCTTGTGGCCATCCTCTTAATTGACCCTTTTATTGACCTTACTCGAACTGGGGCCGCTGTTGCTAGTTCCACAGTGGGAAGTGCTATAGAATCCGCTCCGTGCCCCTCCTATCGACGGCTCGCGGCTTTATCGACTCCTCCCAATTGGGCGTAACCCTGATGCACGAGCATATTTTCATCATCGATGCCGATGTGTGGCTGAACTATCCTGGCGAGTGGGAGTCGGAGGAAAAGCAGATTAGCAACGCGGTAGCTCGACTGAACGACCTCAAATCACGGGGAGTGGATTCGATCGTCGACCTTACCGTTGTGGGTCTTGGCCGTTTCATCCCGCGCATTGCGAAAGTCGCCCAACAGACGCAGCTCAACATTATTTTCGCCACGGGCATTTATACCTATCGGGACGCGCCCTTTTTCTTTCGTTTGCGCGTGCCGTCACCGGGGACGGTGGATATCATGACGGAGATGTTTGTCGGTGATATCGAAAAGGGCGTGGGCGACACCGGGTTGCGCGCGGGAATCCTGAAGTGCGCGACCGATCAGTATGGTGTCACAGAGGATGTCGAGCGGATCCTCCGGGCTGTCGCGCAAGCTCATCGCCAGACCGGTGTGCCCATTTCCACGCACACCTTTGCACCCGGTAAAGTGGGGCTCGACCAGCAACGTGTTTTTCGCGAGGAAGGCGTGAACCTTAGCCGCGTGGTAATCGGCCATTGCGGGGACACCAACGATCTCGATTACCTCGAACAACTCATTGGCGCCGGTTCCTATATCGGCATGGATCGCTTCGGCTTGGATACGATTCTCTCATTTGAGGAGCGCGTGAACACGGTGGCCCAGATGTGTAGGCGCGGCCACGCTGCGAGCATGGTCCTTTCGCACGACACCAATTGCTTTCTCCACTGGGTGCCCCGAGATCTGGTTACAGCCAATCTACCGAGGTGGCACTACCGGCACATTCACGACGATGTGATCCCGGCCTTGAGGCAAAGAGGTGTCACCGACGAGCAGATCCACACGATGCTGGTCGAGAACCCGCGCAAATACTTCGAGAAGCAGGGAGCCTACTGATGCCCGTCATTCATCCCTTTGATGAATCGGGAATCAAGCGTGGCCCGGACGGCCTGGCGCGCTATCAGGACCGGCCGGCCTCCCTCCTCGACATGCTGCGCGCCACCGTCGACAAGTGGCGGGACAAGGAAGCCCTGGTCGAGATCGGCGGAGAGCGCATCGGTTATCGCCAGCTTTGGGACCGCGCCGCGCGCCTGGCGGGTGGATTGCGCGCACTCGGAATCGAACCTGGCGACCGGGTTGCCATCCGTTTGGGCAACGGAATCGATTGGTGCGTTTCGTTCTTCGGGATCCAGATGGCCGGCAGTGTGGCTGTGCCCATCAACACCCGCTTGGCGGAAGGAGAAGTCGAATATGTGGTAAGGGATTCTGGCAGCAAAGTCGTTCTCCTGCCTGGCTCGCCATTGCCCGCCGGCCCTTCGTTCGCCGTCGAGGACCTCAAGCTCAGTGATCTCGCCGCGATTTTTTATACCAGTGGGACTACCGGTTTTCCCAAAGGCGCGATGACCACCCACGAGGCATTCTTGTCGAATATTGAGACCTGCCGGCGCATCGGCAACTTGCCCTTTGACGGAAGCACGCGCACATTGATCTCCGTGCCTTTGTTTCACGTTACGGGCTGCAACAGCCAGTTATTGCCCGTGTGTGAAGGTGGCGGCACCGCCGTCATCATGCCCAAGTTCGACGTAAAGGTCTTCCTCGAGGCGATCACCACCGAGCAGCTGAATACTCTGACGACAGTTCCGGCGATTTTCTGGCTGGCCATCAACCAGCCGAATTTCGCCGAGATCGATACATCCGCGGTCAGCCGCATCTCCTATGGCGGAGCGCCCATGCCGCCGGATCTGGTGGGCAGGCTCATGGCAGCATTTCCGAACGCCACTCTGGGCAACGGCTTTGGTCTGACGGAGTGTTGCTCGGTCGCGACATACCTGCCTCATGAGTATTCAAAAATCCGACCAGAAACAGTGGGCTTTGCCGCACCCGTAGTGGATTTGAAGCTAGCTGACTCTGATCGGCAAACCTGCGTGGGAGAACTGCTGATTCGAGGCCCCAACGTCAGCCCGGGTTATTGGAACAAACCGGAAGCCACGGCCGAAACGTTCGTGGATCACTGGCTCCACACGGGTGACCTGGCGCGAATCGACGACGAAGGATTCGTCGAAATCGTCGATCGCAAGAAAGACATGATCAACCGCGGTGGTGAAAATGTTTATTGTGTCGAAGTCGAAAACGCGCTGGCCACCTATCCGGCTGTGTTCGAAGCCGCCGTCACAGCTGTTGCCGACCCGATGATGGGCGAGAAGGTGGGTGCCGTGGTCGTGCCCAAACCCGGAGAGCAGATCGACGTGGCTGAGCTCATAGCCTTCCTAAAGACGTCCCTGGCCGATTTCAAGGTCCCCCAATATATTGTAGTGCGCACCGACCTGTTGCCGCGCAACCCAGGCGGCAAGCTCGTGAAGAAACAGCTACGCGCGGAGGTGATCTGGGGACCGCCATTGTGGTAATCCACGTCGCGCAAGGTTCGAGCGTCGACCGCGCCGAGCAGACCAACCACCAGCAGGGCAGTCGCGGCCATCACTTCGAAGGCGACTGGGCCTTGTCTTCAGGAAAGCTCTCGGGGGGTGGAGCGCCTGTGCCTGGCGTACCAAGGAACAATTTGCGTCCGTCGGGAAACGTGACGTTGCGCGCGTTCGCTCGCAAGGAATGATCGCGCGCCTGATAGCCGTCAATGACCACCTCGGTGCCCGGTGCGAAACTGTTCTTATTCACCCCGCGCCGAAGCAGCGAGTTCGGACTCCCGCCCTCGACCATCCAGACTTCCTGCGTACCGTCCGCCTTGGTCACTTGCACGTGAATCCACGTATGAGGATTGACCCACTCGATTTCCACGATCTTGCCTTTGAGCAGAACCGGGCTCTTGGCGTCGAATTCAGCTCCGAAAGCATGATGGGCCCATACTGGCGGTGAAGTCGTGAACAACACCACCACCAAGCTCGCTAAAACCGTGGCCGACCATTTCTTTTGCATAGACCAGCTCCTGTTACAAGCACCTCGTCACCCGTCATGGTCCGAGCGGGTTCTTGCGCCACTGGCCGTAGATCAACTCTTCGACGAACGCCACGCACTTGAACTCCAAAAGCCGCGCATTCTTTTCCTGACGCCGATAGAGCGGCATGCTGATCTTCCAGGGGTGCGTGAATACCTTGGGATCCTCAATCGTCGCTTGGTAGGAGATCAGGTCGGGGCTGGTGCGCGTGTAGCGTTCGACGACGTGCAGCTGGTCGCTATGGTAGTTTCCAGCCCGATCAAACCAGGTTCGATCATTCATCCCTGTCACATCGATCACCAAAGTGTCTCCCTCCCAGTGACCCACCGATTGTCCCATCCAAGAGTCTACTGGAGCCGGTCCTGGGTCCTTCAGGTAGATGTTGCGCACGGCGCCGTCATATTGGTAGGCAATGAAAATTTGGTGCGCGTTCTGAAAGATCTGAAACGGCTGGGGAATGTAGGTCGCGCGCGGTACCCCCGGGAGGTAGCATTTGATTTCCGGATCTCGGGTCAACCAGTTTTGCTCATTCTCTTTCTTCTGGGCCAGGGCCTCGGGCCGGTAAGGAATCTCGCCACCTTCGACGACACCGAGGCTGGGCGGAACCGAGCCGACCGCTCCCAACGCTAGCAGGGGTGCTGCAGGCACCGGTCCGTAAGGTCCCGCACGGACGGCCATGGCGGGCCGAGCGGCATGGGCTTGCAGATCGTAGTCCGCTTCATTGAGCGTCTGCCAGATTCCGTTGAGGTCCGGTTTGCCGTCGACCCGCGGCACGCGATACTGTGCGGTCTGACCCCACAGAGCGGCGGCCCCACTCGCGAGCAGGGCGCTGGCCAGAGAAATCCTCGAAGCCTTGTGCAGCGACGTCCAGCTCGGGCAGGACATGCGCGCATATTACAATATCCTCCTATAAGTAGGAAACGTCCGCAGGTGTCCCCGCTCAGGACGGGACAGCACGGGGCGTCGCGACCTTTTTCAGAAGCTAGTGCGCCTGGCTCACCGTCGGAGTAGGATAGGCGACCACGAGCGAGTGTGGGAGAGTCAACCCACCATGCACCAAGCGCGAGCGAAACAGAAGAAACCTCAGTCGAGACTGATCGTCCTGGTCGCCCGACTGACCCTGGTCTGGTTCGTCAGTATCACTTTGCCCGCCCAGCAGACTCGACCACAGGCAAAACAGCAGATGTCGGATGAGGTCTTCAAGAATGTCCAAGTGCTCAAAGGGATCCCGGTCGACGATTTTTTGGGAGCCATGGGTTTCATGACCGCCGCCCTTGGTTTCGACTGCGCAGACTGTCATATCGGAGCTGGCACGGAAAAAGTGGATTGGGCTGCCGACACGGCAAGAAAGGTGATGGCGCGCAAGATGATCTTGATGATGAACTCCATCAATCACGATAACTTCCCGGGACGACAAATGGTGACCTGCTGGAGTTGCCACCGCGGCCGCGACCGCCCGCTGACAACACCCTCCCTGGCGTTTGTCTACGGCCCCGTGTCTGATGACATGGATGACGTTCTGCTGCCGGTGCCCGGACAGCCTTCCGCTGACCAAGTTATAGACAAATACCTTCAGGCCATCGGCGGAGCCGAGCGGCTGGCCCGTTTGAGGAGTTATGTGGCCACGGGTAGCAGTGTTGGGTTCGGCGGGTTCGGAGGGGGCGGTCAGGTCGAGATCTTTGCGAAATTTCCGGACCAGCGCGCTACCATCATCGAGTTTCCCAATGATCCGGGCCGTGGCCGCAGCTTGCGGATCTACAACGGCCAGGAAGGTTGGATCGAAACACCGCTTACCGTCTTGGGTGAGTACCAACTCACGGGAGGCGAACTCGATGGGGCCAGGCTCGATGCACAGCTTTCCTTCCCCGGGCAAATCAAGCAAGTCCTCAGCAATTTCCGGGTGAGCTTGCCGACGACGATCAGCGACCTTCCCGGACCGTCGAGCCAAACCTCCGAGGAGTCCAGCCGAGGGTCGGGCGATCGGCTGGTCAACGTTGTCCAGGGGTCGGCCCCCCGGGGCATTTTGGCGACCCTATACTTTGACCGCGAGTCGGGCCTGCTGGTTCGTCTGGTGCGCTCGGCCAGGACACCTATCGGTCGAGTTCCTACTCAGGTCGACTTCGGTGATTATCGCGATGTAGGCGGAATCAAAATGCCATTTCGGCTGATGTTCGCGTGGCTGGATGGTCGGGACGCCATTCAACTGAATCAAATAGAGACAAATGTCCCGGTCGACCCGGCCAAGTTCGGCCCGCCGGTTTCCTCGAAGTGAAACAGGGCTTGCTCGCAAATCAGGCAAAGACGCCGAGCAAGGGGAAGTCCCCTTTCAGAACTCCCTGGATATCGTCAAAGCCCATCCATTCCTTCAACATGGTTCCGTATACCGACCTAAAATCGGTGGTCATCTTCAAATTGCCGTTATCCAGATCGGTCAAGCTGGGAGGCTGGCCGTAGAATCCACCCTTGAGCTGCTTTCCCACAATGTACATGGGAGTGGCTGTGCCGTGGTCTGTTCCCCCGCTCATGTTCTCACCGACGCGGCGTCCGAATTCGGTGAAAACCATGATGGAGACGTCGTTGGCCCGACCGATTCGCTCGAGGTCCTCCATCAAGCCGCGCAACGCGTCGGCAAGATAAATGAGCAGGAGGTTTTGCGTCGGCGCCTGAGACGCATGCGTATCAAATCCTGGTAGGCTCACATAGTAGATCCGGGTCATCAATCCGGCCTTGATCAACCCGATCACTTTCTTCAGGTCCAGAGTCAAGTTGCTATCGGCTCCATAATCCACCATGGTCCGGTACTCGGCGCAGGCATTGCGGACCAGCGCTGCGCCCGCCGTTGCAGTTCTCGAGACAGTATTTACGAAGTCCAGCGATCGGTTAGCGGTCTCATAAGGATGGCCATATAGTTCGAAGACCCTTTGTTGGGCGTCGGTACCGGCACGGCCGAGTTTTTTGGGATCGCTGAAGACAATCGGGGATTGCTTGGCGCTGGCCACCGCGCGGGATTGCCGAGGGCCGATGTTGACGATGTAATTCTCAACCGGAGTTTGCTTGTTTTCGTCGGCAAAGCGGCCCAGCCAGCCGTAGAGCTCATTGCCATGTGGCACCGCCGTGTGCCACCACTCCATGGCGGTGAAGTGCGAAAGATTGGGGTCAGGATAGCCGCAGCCGTGCACGATGGCCAGCTGGCCGTCCTTAAAAAGAGCCTCGAAGCCGGACATGGCCGGATGTAGGCCGAAGTGATCGTTGAGCTTAATCGTGTCGTTCGGTTTGATGCCGATGGTGGGACGCACCCGGTAGTAGGCGTCGTCGGCGTAAGGGACGATGGTGTTGAGCCCGTCGTTGCCACCCGTTAACTCGAGCACCACCAGGATGCGGTTGGGATGTTTTTCTTCTTTACCCTCGAGAATCTTCTTTGTTTCTTGCTCGGCCACGCGGTTGAGGAAGGAAGGAAGCGCGGCTGAGACGCCCAGTCCAAAGGCACCAGCTCGCAGCAGATCTCGCTCCGACGAACCGCCCTGTTGATTGTGAGGGGACATGCGAATACTCCTTCAAGTGATCAGTTCAGTTGATACTCGGGCGCGCTTAAGAGCAAGTGAACGGTGAGAGCGAGAGCCTGCTTCAGGCCAGCGTTGGAATAATCGAGCTCGCCCGATTTCAGCTGGTCCTTCAAGAATGAGGTGACCGCGCTATGGCGATCGCTAGTGAGCGGGACGCTCAGAAAGCGGCGGAGGAAATAGTCGACTGCTTCTTCTGCTGTCCGAGCGCCACCATCGCGTGCCATCTGTGTGAAGTCGGCCTCAGCCAGAGTGCGGGAAAAAGGCTTGACGCGATCGTTGGCCTGCCACGCTCCTGTATAAACCCCGACGGCCAGGTTGTATCGCTCGTTATGGGAGATCACGCTCATCCTGCTTTTCCCGGCCTCTTTGGGTGTATCCATCGCGGGAGTATCGATGGCCGGAGCTGGCATGGCCGTTCCCTCTGGGATGTTCCTGGCATCGGTTAGCGACATGCCGGCCAAATAGCGATCATAAACCGCTAAGGGCACCGGCTCCATTTTCTGCGTCTGGGGATCCCAGATGTGTCCAGTTACATTGTAATTTGTATATTTCAGCGGGATCCTGCGATAGCTTTCGGAGATCTCCTTGTGCGGGTCTAGAAAGCTTGCAGGATCGGGGAAGAGAAGAGTCTCGATGAAGTTGCTGCGCGCCAGCAGCGTGGCTGGATTGATCCACGTCCTACCTCCCGCCCAACCGGCCACATTCGGTGGGAAGAATAGGGACTGGCCCAGCGTTAAGGTAGTCTCATTGAAATCAGGAATACCGGGAATCGAGTAAAGCCCCATCTTTCGGTAAGTCGAAACCAGCAGGGTGACTGGTGACTTGATCAGCGCACCCAGCGACCGGTCGCTGTAAAAATCGCGCGACAAGAAGATGGTCTTGAGCACGGGTTTCAGCTCGTAGTTTCGCTCCCGCAGCAACTCGGCCAACTTTTCATTCAAATCCGGACTCATGTCTTCGCGCACAAAATAGCGATAGAGTTTTCCGGTAAGGAAGCGGGGCGGAGCTGGTTGCTTGAGTATGATGTCGATGGCATCGTAACCATTGAAATTTCCCGTCGCGCCCAAAAAAGACTTCACACCATCATCGTGCTTCTCCGGGTCGTCGATGAATTTCGCTGGGTTCTGAACCGTGTCCCCCTTGGTCAAAGTCCAGCCCGTAAACGCTCGGGCCATCTCGCGAATGTCCGCCTCGGTGTAGCCTTGGCCTTCGCCCATCGAAAATAGCTCCATGACCTCGCGGGCGAAGTTCTCGTTGGGTTGCCCTTTGATGTTGTCTTTGTTGTCCAGCCAGATCAGCATGGCCGGATCTTGAGCAATCCCGATCAGCAGATCGCGCACGTTCCCAACAGCCAGCCGCCGAAGCATCTCGATCTGCTTCAGCATAAATTCATAGCCGAGCACCTTTTGTTGGCTGGTGGCGAAGTGGTTATGCCAGAACAATGCCAGCTTCTCCTCGAGAGGACGCGGGGTGAGCAGCATGCGCTCGGCCCACCACTGAGCGGCGCGTCGCATTTCACCCAGCTCACTCCAGAGCAGAGTGTAGAATTCGTCGATGGCAGGCTGGAAATCAAGCGGAGGTGCAGGCCGGCTCGATACGCCCAGCGAGGTGCCGCTCAAGCGAAGCTCGTCCAGCACCTGGTAGATGGAGATATAGGTAAAGCCCCGGGGATAGATCCCGGAGGGTTCGAACCCAGGCAAGCGGCTGACGTCGATCGCTTCATAGTCAAGTAGATAGCGAACCGCTTGTTCGGGAGTCATCTCGGCCAGCCGCTCGACTTCCGCCGGAGTGCCACCGAAGCCCGCGCGTTCCAGCAGGTGTGCCGCCCGAGAATAATTCCAGTCTGCCTCGCTAAGGGGGGTTAGGTCATCCGCCCACGAAGCGGGCGCCCGAGTTTCAGAAAAAGGCACTTGCTGGGCCGCTAGGGATTGGCCGGCCAGGTTGGCTTCCATTGCTCACCTCGTTTCGGTCCCGGGGCTGCTGTCTGCGGTCACGACTGTGCGCTCCTCGGTGAGGAATCCCAACACGGCCTGATGAGTAGCCTGGGGCTGATCGGTTGCGAGGATGTGGCTGGCCTGGGGAATCAGGACCAGCTTGGCGTTGGGGATTCGACCTGCGATCAGTCTAGCATTGGCGGGCGGCACGAGTTGGTCGCTCTCGCCATGGATCACGAGCGTGGGCACTCGGATCTGGTTCAGCCGGCTGTAGGCTTCCCAGGCCATGATTCCCTGTAGTTGAGCCAGCTGACCTGCCGGAGTTGGCCACCACACTCTGCGCAGCAGCATATCTTCCTCCACTCGCTCGCGCGGTGTTCCCCTATCATAGATATACGGGTTGATGGCTCCTGCGTACTCCTCTAGGCTCATACCTCTGCGCGTCAATACCTCGAGCACTTGCGGTTCTGCCTGCACGGCCGTGGGACCGCCCGCAGCCGTGCAACCTAGGATGAGCGAACGCACACGCTTGGGATAGGTAAGCGCAAACTCCTGCGCGATCATGCCTCCCATCGAGACGCCAAACAGATGAGCATTCTCGACGCCCGCGGCGTCCAGCACAGCAGCTGCGTCAGCCGCCATCAAGGCGATAGGATAGGGCCCGGGGGGCACGTCGCTCCGCCCCACGCCTCGGTTATCGAACGCGATAGTGCGATAGCGCGCTGAAAGTACGGGCCGAGAGCGGTGCCATAAAGGGGAGGCCCACCCGAGTCCCATGATCAACAAGACCGGATCACCTTCTCCCTGCTCATCCCAATAAATCCTGGCGCCTTGATTCGTAGCAATGGGCATCCGAGCTCCTCTGCGACCGTCGACGAGCGACCCCCTAGGGCCGCCCAGGCGGAGGCCTAAAGAGCCCTCTATTCTGATAGTTACTTTCAGAAGAGAGCTACTAAACTCAAGCGGATTGTATATAATCGCGCGCGGGATGCCAAGACAGGAAACGCTCTACGAGGTCGCTGATCGAGTCGCGACCATTACCCTTGATCGGCCGGATCGACTGAATGCTTGGACCTCGGTCATGGAGCAGGAAGTTCGTTCCGCGATCGAGCAGGCCGCCGGGGACGACAACGTGCGCGTCGTGGTTCTCACCGGCGCGGGTCGGGGCTTTTGCGCGGGCGCAGACATGTCGCTGTTGAAGAGTGCAGCCGAGCAAGGCGCTAGGGCCAGCGTTCGCGACCGCGCGCTGACGCCGCGCGGCCCCAGCCAGGATGCCCGACCCGACTTTCAAAAGAAGTACTCCTATTTCCCCTCGATCCAAAAACCGGTGATTGCCGCAATCAACGGCCCGGTCGTGGGACTGGGATTGGTGCTTACGCTGTATTGCGATCTCCGGTGGGCCTCCGATGCCGCTCGCCTCAGCACCACTTTCGCGCGTCGCGGGCTGATTGCCGAATACGGCATGGCCTGGATGTTGCCGCGACTGGTGGGTGTACCGAACGCGCTCGATCTCCTGCTCTCGGCTCGCACCATCGACGCGGCCGAAGCGTTGCGCATGGGGCTCGTGAACCAGGTCTTTCCGCAGAACGTATTTCTCGACAAGGTGCGAGAAAACGCGCGCGAGCTGGCCTCGAGCGTGAGCCCGCGCTCGCTAGGAGTAATCAAGCGGCAGGTGTACGAGGCCATGTTTCAAAGCCTCGCCGATGCATTTGAGTTGTCCGAGCGCGAGATGTTGGCCAGCCTCGGGAGTGAAGACTTCAAAGAGGGCGTGGCGCACTATATGGAAAAGCGCGCAGCGGCTTTCACCGGCAGGTGAGTCCAGCAAATGAAATTTGAATTCAGCGATAAAGTGAAGGATCTCGAGTGCCGCCTAGAGGCTTTCATGAACGAGCACATCTATCCGAATGAGCGGCGCTTTCTTGAAGAAGTCGAGCGCAACCGATGGACACCGACCCCCGTCATCGAAGAGCTCAAGCCGAAAGCTCGTGCTGCCGGGCTGTGGAACCTATTCCTGCCAGACAGTGAATACGGCGCTGGTTTGACGAATCTCGAGTACGCCCCGCTTTGCGAGTTGATGGGACGCAGCCATATCGGGCCGGAAGTATTCAACTGTTCCGCGCCGGACACCGGCAACATGGAGGTGCTGGCTCGCTACGGCACGCCGGACCAACAGGCTCGCTGGCTCGAACCCCTGCTGGCCGGCGAAATCCGCTCGTGCTTTGCCATGAGTGAGCCTCAGGTGGCCTCTTCCGATGCGACGAACATCGAGGCCAGCATCGTTCGCCACGGCGATGAATACGTCATTAACGGCCGAAAGTGGTGGACATCGGGGGCGGGTGATGCCCGCTGCAAAATTGCCATCTTCATGGGCAAGACAGACCCTCAAGCGCCGGCGCACAAACAACAGTCCATGATTTTAGTCCCCATGGATACGCCGGGTGTCAGAATCGAAAGGCTACTCACGGTTTTCGGCTACGATCATGCACCGCACGGCCACGCCCAAGTCACCTTCGAGAACGTGCGGGTGCCAGCCTGCAACATTCTGCTGGGCGAGGGACGCGGATTTGAGATTGCCCAGGGACGGCTCGGACCCGGACGCATTCATCACTGCATGCGCTCGATCGGGGTGGCCGAGCGAGCCCTGGAAACGATGTGCAAACGCGTTCAGGCTCGCGTGGCCTTCGGCAAACCACTGGCCGAGCAGGGCACCATCCGCGCCGACATTGCACGTTCGCGCATCGAGATCGACCAGGCTCGGCTGCTGACCCTCAAGGCCGCCTACATGATGGACACAGTCGGAAACAAAGCCGCGCGAAGCGAGATTGCCATGATCAAGGTGGTCGCTCCGAATGTGGCTCTGCGCGTTTTGGACCGGGCCATTCAAGCGCATGGGGGCGCGGGAGTTGCCCAGGACACCTTTCTCGCCGCGGCCTGGGCGGGCGTGCGGACCTTGCGACTGGCCGACGGCCCGGACGAGGTGCACCTGGAAGCCATCGCCAAGCAGGAACTCCGTAAATGGGCCAAGGCCCCTAGCAGATCGGCGCCCAATTGATCGCGTGAGACGTCCGAGCCCGGTTGCCTGGCCGAAGGGATGGTGCGCGACTACGCGGAATCGCGAAGCAGGACCAAACGACCCATTCCCCACTGTCGAGAGCGTTCACAGAACCGACTGCTTCTCGACTGCTGCGTAGGACCTGTTCCAGCGCTCCAGGCGTAGCAAACTCGCGAGGAAAGGTTTCCAGGCGCCATAGAGAAGTACGGCGGCAAAGGCGCAGGATAGCGAAGCCACGATGGCCAGCGAGTATTGAATCGCATCGTCACGCTTGAACACGTACTCGGTGACCATGGCCACGGCTGTGGGTCCGGCTCCAAGTCCGATCATGTTCAGAATGAATAGATAGATAGCCGATGCCTGCCCGCGCATGGAAACCGGCATCATCTGCTGGATGGCCGCGGGAGCAATGCCGAACGGTGCCGCCGCGAGCGTAACGCTCGGAATCAACCAAATGGTGGCCCACGTCGCAGAAGGCGCTAGATAGAGCAGACAACTGATGGGTACACCTAGGACGGCCACTCCGGTGCCTACCCGGAGCGTTGCCTCGGCTCGACCCGTCGAGCGCACGTAGTCAGCAAGGCGGCCGGCTGCGGTGATCCCCAAGCAGCCGAACACCGCAACAATGACCCCGTAAATGATGCCCGTCGTTTGGATGCTCCAGTGAAAATGTCGGCGATAAAACTCCGGCACCCACGCGCCCCCGGCGTAAGAGGAAAGGGAAAGAAGCCCGAAACCTACGTTGTGCAGAAGGAAGGTGCGGCGATTTTCAAAGAGGTAAGCGAAGACACGGCCGATTGGCACGGCCCGACCGGTCTGATTCCCTCGCTTCCCGGCCGGCTCGCGCACGCTGAAAAGCAGGGGCACCAATAGGATGCCGGGCAACCCAACAACGAGAAAAATGAGCTGCCAGGGGCGAATCACACCGATCAAAGGCAGATTCCACATCGCTTGCGTCGAAGCAAAGCGTACCACCAGCCCCCCCAGCAGGTAGGACAGCCCCGAGCCGACATAAATGCCCATAGAATACACGCTGATAGCCGTGGCCAGGCGCCCGGGCGGGAAGTAATCTGTGATCAAGGAATAGGCGGCGGGCGAAAGAGCCGCTTCCCCAACGCCGACGCCCATCCGCAGCGCTAGCATCTCGGGGAAACTACGCGCTAGGGCGCATCCGGTCGTCAGCGCACTCCACAGGAACAATCCGATGCCGATGATCGCGCGCCGACTGTAAACGTCGGTGAGGCGCCCAATCAGGATCCCGAAGAAGGTATAAAAGACCGCAAAGCTGAACCCTATGAGCAAGCTGACCTGCGTGTCGCTAATGTGCAGATCCCGTCGAAGCGGCGCGACGATCAAGCTGAATATCTGGCGGTCCACAAAGGAGAACGTGTATATGGCGGTTAATACTCCCACGATATACCACGCGTAGGAGAGGGACGGTTCGTTTACCGGAGTGGGTGTCGTGCTCGGTTTCATGCTCAGAGACAGGTGTCAGCTAGCCCTTTCGAACAAACCGGCGGCACCCTGGCCGCCACCGACGCACATGGTGACGACGCCGTAACGCGACTTGCGCCGGGCCATTTCATTGGCCATCGTTCCAACCAATCGTGAACCGGTCATGCCATAGGGGTGACCGATGGAAATCGATCCGCCATTGACATTGAGTTTTTCGGGATCAATACCAAGCCGGTCGCGGCAATAGACCACCTGGACCGCAAACGCTTCGTTGAGCTCCCAGAGGTCAATGTCACTTGCTCGGAGCGCTGCCCGCTTTAACAACTTCGGAACCGCAAACACAGGGCCGATGCCCATTTCGTCCGGGTCGCAGCCCGCGATTTGGAACCCGCGGAATACGAGCTTGTACGGGATGCCCAAGCGGTCGGCGCGCTCGCGGGACATCAGCAGCGTGGCCGATGCGCCGTCGGAAAGTTGGCAGGAGTTTCCGGCCGTGACAGTTCCCCCTCCGCTGCTCGGATCGAAATGGGGTTTCAAGGCGAGCAATCCTTCCAGCGTCGTATCCGGCCGGTTGCATTCATCTTGGTCCGCGCACGCTTCCTCCTTTCTCGTCACTTCCCCTGTCGCTTTGTCCGAGATGGCCCGTGTTACCCGCATCGGTGCGATCTCCCCTTCGAAAAACCCCTCCTTTTGTGCGCGGGCCGTGCGCTGCTGGCTGAGCAGTGCGTATTCATCCTGCGCTTGCCGGCTCACGTTGTAGCGCTTGGCTACAACTTCGGCCGTGACGCCCATGACCATGTACAGGCCGGGTAGGCGCTCGGCCAGCTCTGGATGTGGGTTGTGGTCGCGCGGCGTGAGACTAATGCTCTCGACTCCGCCGCCAATCGCTGCGTGGACACCCTCGTTGATGATCTGGTGCGCGAGCAGAGCGATGGCCTGCAAACCGGACGAACAGAACCGATTGACAGTCGTGCCAGCGACCGAAGTGGGCAGCCCTGCCAACATTGCGGCGACGCGAGCGATATTCATACCCTGCGAACCGTGCGGTTGCGCGCAACCCAGAGCCACGTCCTCAATCTCCTTCGGGTCGAGCTTCGGTGTCTTGCGCAAGACATCCTTAATACAGTGCGCGGCAAGATCGTCTGGCCGGGTCAAGTTAAAGGACCCGCGATATGACTTGGCTAGCGCTGTCCGTGAACTGGCCACTATCACCGCTTCTCTCATCTCTTCTCCGGGTAACACTTGAATGAATGCGACGCACCCACAGGGAGGCTCAGATCCATTCGATCGACTCCCTAGCTCTCCTGAAGCACAGGCTCAGATTCGAAGCTCAGAGTCTACCTCGACGACCCTTGGTTGACGGGCGATTACCCTAGTCGTTCACTGACCCTGCCGGTATTTCCTCTGCAGATCTCTCGTCAGGATTTCTCTTGGGCCCCCACTTCCGATCGGGCACCGCAAAGGACGACGGCTTCGAGAACCGGAATGTCTCTCGACTTTCAGCGACGAGGGTTTTCACCGCCGCTGACGAGGATGCCCTTCTTGCGATTCGCAATCCGTCACAGTCAGCTCAGGCGGAATTCGCGTGTGTAACTATCACATGTTAGTGACTAGCGTCAAGCGAACTGATTCCGCGGCTCTCGACAACCAGTTTCCGCTCTCGCTTTTCCGCATGTTCGATGGCTGCTCGAATGCCCTGGCGCGAATTCGCGATCGATGTGGGAAATTAGGCAATCTCCCGTTAAGGCGATATTCGAGCACGAGTTGCGGAATGACAGGCTGAGCGAGAAACGGCGGGAACCGACTGACCAGAAGGCCATTGAGAAGTCGCAACAAGTACAATCGACGGTCGACGGACGAGACGCCCCTACCAACAGAACTCGATCAAGAAGGGCCTGGAAGAACGGAAGCTGGTCCGCAACAAGTCGGCCAATTGCTCGCAGCCGTCCGCGCGGGCCGCCTCGACGCCAAGGCCTGTCGCGAGACGTACCCAACTGATATCGGGGTCGGAAAGTGTCATCATGTTTCGAGCCGTCGGTCCAGCTTGGGCACCCACATGCGCAAGTTCGGCGAGAAGGATGGCGTAAGTGCGGTTCGAAAATACGACGGTCGTGACGGCGAGCCGTTCACGCGCTTGCGTCCAGAGCGCCTGCACCGTGTACATCCCCGACCCGTCCGCTTGCAAAGATAAAACGCGTCGCCCTGGTGCGGCGATAGCTGCTCCTACTGCCATCGGCAGGCCGGCGCCAATGGCGCCACCAGTCAGGTCGAGCCAGTCATGCGGCGCCGAGTCATGGCTCGCTGCGTAAATGGCTGGTCCGCACGTGCCCGCCTCGTTCACGACGACTGCGTTGGGGGGTAGAAGGGCAGCGATGGTCTTGGCAAAGGCGGTCAACGGAGCACCCTGGGGCACGGCACGGTCTAGGCCGGCATCTGCTGGCGGAACGCGGGGTGCTCCGAGCGCGTCGGCCAGTTGTTCAAGCGCAAACGGTCCGTCCTCGTCGGGTCGCGCGAGTACGTGGAGTTCGCATTCGGGCGGATACAAATGGCCAGGTTTGCCCGGATAGGCAAAGAAACTGACTGGTGGCGTCGCGCCCACCAGAAGCAGATGCTGAAACGGCGCCAACTCGGCTAAGGCTTGGTCCACGCGATAAGGCACACGAGCGACCGACGGTCGGCCGCAGCCACGCTCGATCCGCGCGTTATGTGTTTGCGCCATAATCCTCGCACCCGTCCGAAGTGCGATCCGATAGGCATCGGCCAGCGCGGTGCCTCGCAACGTCGCACCTCCGAGCAGGAGCAGAGTGGGCTGACCGCTCCGCAGCACGCGCTCGGCGTTCCCGATCGCATGCTGTGTGGGCTTGGGCGCGCGTGGCAAGGAAAGAGCTTGGCCGATTGAACCCTCTTGATTCCAGGCGATGTCGGCCGGCACGATAAGGGTTGCGATTTGTCCCTGCCGTGCCACCTCGACTGCGGCGGCGGCATCGCGACCAACCGTTGTTGCACCTGTCGCTGTCCGGGTCCACGCCGAGACACCCCGTGCCCAGCCGTCCGTATCGGCCGTCAGGGGAGCATCGAGCGCACGATGGTGGGTAGCCTGATCTCCAACGATGTTCACAATTCCCGATTGGGCTCGACGGGCGTTGTGCAAATTGGCCAGACCGTTTGCGAGACCCGGCCCACAATGTAGCAGGGTCGCGGCCGGCCTCTCAGCCATTCGCCAGTACCCATCGGCTGCTCCGGTCACCACATTCTCCTGTAACCCGAGGACGCACCTGATACCGGGGAAACGATCAAGCGCCGCGACGAAATGCATCTCACTCGTGCCTGGGTTTGCAAAACAGACATCGACACCGTTCGCAAGTAGGGTCTGGGCGAGGCTCTCGGCTCCGGTCATGAGTGCAACTTTCGCTCTTCGCCAAGTGGTTTTGAGCGGAGGATTGGGCAAAGTACCGCGGCGCCGAGGGCAGTCTGCTACAACTCCGATCCATCCTCAACGTGTTTTTGCCCCGGTTCGAAGCACCGTTCGCCTTGCTTATAGATGCCCGAGTGTCTCCGCTTGGCGTCGCGCTCGCCGTGAGGGCGACTATCATGCTAGAGTAGATATCGTGTAGTGGTGCATTTATGCTGCTGCCTAACTCAATGACCAGGAGAGTGTTGGCTTATGGCTCGCGCTAAGACCGCTAGAACAGATCTATTACCGATTGGCGCCGGCGGTAGCCCAGGGCTCCCCAGCTCGCCAAAACCTCGCCTGACCGTAAAGGCCCCCAGCGCGGTGAGCAAAGGGGAGGCAACGGGTCTTCGCGAGCGCAAAAAGGTGCGTCTACGGCAACAAATCATACACACTTCGATTCGACTTTTCCGCAAGCGCGGTTACGAGAACACTCGGATAGACGACATTGTCCAGAAGTTGGAAATCAGTCAACCGACGTTTTTCCGCTACTTTCCAAGCAAAGATGCGGTCCTGCGTGAGGTGGGGAAACGCGGTTTTGCTTGCACCAAGGAGCACCTGGAAACCGAACTCTCCAGCGATGCTTCGACGGCCGCGCGACTTCGCGAGATGTATCAGGCGATGGCCCAGGAAGTCGAGTCTGACCGGCCGCTTTGGCGAGCCGTAATACTCTCGGGAGCCATGGATCCCGTGCGCTCGCCTGAGATGCGGCAGTCCGAAGAACGGGTAAACAGCTTGTTGCGAGAGATTCTCGTCGAGGGGCAGAAGCGCGGAGAGATCACCCGTGCGTTCCCGGTGGTGCACCTCGCGGAATTCATGAGAGCGCTCTACACCACACTTGTCCGCCACTGGGCGATCGATCTCACCGGTCCCCACAGCTTGAGCGAACGCGTGGGCAGCGCCGTCGAGTTTTTCCTGCGTGCAGTACAATCCTGACGTGTGCGGTCTCTGTCTGTCTAGATCGGTCAGCGCGACGAACAGAAGTGTTTGTTGATTTTTTCCGGAGCTCGCAAACACCTAGCGAGCCTGCGCCACGCCTGACGCGACGTGCGTTGCTGATTACAGGTCACTATCGAGGTGGGCGATGAGGACCAAGAGAGTCGTGCCGCTTCTCGTTCTGACTGCGCTTTCTCTTCTGGTGTGCCCAGGCCCCTCGGCCGAGCATGCGGCTGACGGCGCCAACCGCCCGGCGAGGCACAGTGTGGCGGCGGCTCCGGTCACGCCGCCCGAATCCAAGGCCACGCTTGAAGAGATGGTGGCGATGCGTGACGGCACGAAACTCTATACCGCGATCTATTTGCCCCAGGGCAACGGACCGTGGCCCGTAGTGCTGACCCGCACACCATATAGCGCGGAGAGAATGGGTCCGCCAAGCGCCGCGATCTGGACGCGCCACGACTACGCTTATGTGGTGCAGGACTGCCGCGGCCGCTTCAAAAGCGAGGGCACCGACCGTCCGTTCATGGACGACCATCTGGACGGCTACGACACGGTCGAGTGGATCGCAAAGCAGCCGTGGGCCAATGGAAAGGTGGGGATGGTGGGGGCTTCCGCGATGGGAATGACAGCCAACCAAGCCTCGATTATCGATCCTCCTCATCTGGTGGCGATGTACGTGATCGTGGCACCCTCAAGCGCTTATTCCCAAACGGTCTTCATCGGCGGTGTCTACCGCAAGGAGATGAACGACGGATGGATGAAGGCGCAGAACGACAGCGCCGCCCTCAGCGAAATCTACAAGCACAACGTCTACGACCACTACTATGACATCCGCGAGGAGTCGAAATACTGGGACAAGGTCGGGGTGCCGGTCTACAACCAGGGCGGGTGGTATGACATTTTCGAGCAGGGCAATATCGATAACTTCGTTGGATTGCAGACGGAAGGCGCGGGGCTCGCAGCCGGCAACCAGAAGCTAATCCTCGGGCCGTGGGGACACGGGCAGCTCGAGGAAGTTAAGTACCCGGCGAACGCGGGCACTGGCATTATGGGGAGTATGACCAACGATCTCGAACTGCGCTGGTTCAACTACTGGCTAAAGGGCGAGCCGAACGGGATCACGCACGAACCACCGGTGCGCTATTACGTAATGGGCGACGTGAGCGATCCGAATGCGCCGGGCAACGAATGGCGCACGGCCGAGTCCTGGCCGCCGCCGGCGAAGACAACATCGTTTTTTCTGGCTGCTGGAGGGAAGCTCGGCGAAGAGATGTCCGGCTCGGAAGAGAGCACGGACAGCTACGAGTACGATCCAAAGAATCCGGTGCCAACAATCGGCGGTGCGAATCTTTTCTCCAAGAAAGGTCCGATGGACCAACGCGCGATTGGAGACCGCAAGGACGTGCTGAAGTATTCAAGCGAGCCGCTTAAAGCACCGGTGGAAGTGACCGGACCCGTGACGGTCGAATTGTGGGCGCAGTCCGACGCCCCAGACACAGACTTTATGGCCAAACTGATCGACGTTTATCCAGACGGTGCCGAGCGATTGGTGCTCGATTCGGCGGTGCGCGCGCGTTTCCGCGACGGCGCGGACCATGAAGTGATGATGAAAAAGGGCGAAGTGTATAGGTTCAAGCTGAATCTATGGTCAACAAGCTTGATCTTTAACAAAGGGCACCGCATCGCCATCCATGTGACCAGTTCCAATGATCCCCGTTTCGATCCCAACCCGAATACTGGCCACCCGCTTCGCCAAGACAGCGAAACGCGCGTGGCCACCAACACGATTCATCACGATAGGGCGCATCCATCGCGGGCGCTGCTACCGATTGTCGAGCAACCCAACTAGCCCTGCCGTATCATTTGCCGTCGACGGTGAAGGCCAGCAACGCATTACCTCGGCGCCCGACAAGACGACCGTAGCCCGAATTCACGTAGAGGATCCCATTGGCTACCGTCGGACCTCCGTTGTCAAGCGATCCGCCCGCCGCTACACCTCCGTTCACCGCTTCGAATTTCGTCCCCGTGTCGAAGTCCCAGATGACCACGCCGTCCTTGCTCGCGTAGGCCCGGAGGTGGCCATCCATCGACCCCGAAAACAGGACCCCAGGAATCAGGGTGACAGCCTGTGAGTGGGCTGCGACACACCCCTGCGTTCCCCAGGCGCAGACCGGTTTAGGCGGCGATGCGTGCCACTGCAATTCCCCGCTCTTGATCTTCAAGGCACTCACGCCGCCCGCTAGCAAGTTGGGCCGCTGTCCCGGATTCGAGATAGGGACGTAGACGGTGTCTCGATCGGCCGCAAAGCCCCACTCGATTCCTCCCAAGGCGCTGCCCGGTCCGACCTGTACCTGCCAAAGTGTCTTGCCCCGAGCATCTGGATTGAGAGCGTAGAGGATCCCGGACTTCTGCCCGGCCAAGAGTACGTCTTTTCCGCTCTCGAGCTTGCGAATGATCGGCGAACTGCCGAAGTCGTAATCTGGACCCACTGGATTCGGGCAGTTGGCAGTGCCGGCGCGGCAGCCGACCACGAAATTGTCGTTGGCCGTTACTTGGTTGACCCACTTAACCCTACCGGTCCTCAGGGCGATGGCGACGATGGCGTCGGTGGCGTCGGTCGGAACGTCAGTGTAGGAATCGCCCGTTCCCACGTAGAGGAGCTCGCGCTTCTCATCAATAGTCGGTGACGACCAAATCGACCCACCCGCGGGACCGTACATCTGCGTGCCAACCGGATTTGTCTTGAATGGCTTTGGTGCGGCTTTGATGGGATAGGTCCGCCAGATCACTTTCCCTGTGCGCGCGTCCAGCGCCGCCACGCTGCCGCGGAACTTACAGCACTCATAATGCACATTCGACCCAGTCATCTCCTCCTCGGAGGAAACCGGGACGTACAGCCGCCCTTTGTAGAGAGTAGTGGCGCCGGTTATGCGTGCGTACGGCATCTGCTCAAGGCTTGTTTTCCAAATCCGTTCTCCCGTCGAAGCGTCGATGGCGTAGGCCGCGCCTTGCATGTCCCCAAAGTAGGCCGCGAGTCGGCCGTGCGAGCCGGGCAACGGGCCCACAACGATCGCCGACCTCGATCCCGAGTCCGCTTGAAAAACCCAATGAGTGCAGCCGGTCAGCGCATCGAGCGAAAAAATTGCACCGGATTCGCTGGTGACGTAAAGACGATCCCCGACAACCGTCGGCTGGCCCTCGGCCAGCGCGCCCGGATAAGCGAAGGCCCACTTCACTCTTAGCTTGGGAACATCTTCGGCTTTGATGCCTGGGTCAGGCTGGTAGCGCGAATTCACGAGATCGCGGCCCCAACCGTTCCACATCGAGCCCCTAAGATGCACCGGACGATCGTCGACACAGCGCTTGGCGTTCACATCGACGGCGGGGTTCACTAGGACAGGTGCTTTGGCTCCCGGCCCCGCCGTCCGCTGACTGGGCGGCACGACAGGCCTAGTGCTGACGAACTCGGCCAGGGCCTCGATCTCGGAGGCACCCAGACCCGCGGCCTGCTGCCGCATTGCGCCGGTAGTCAGCGTCTTGCTTACCTCCTCTACTGACAGCGAAGCGATTGCATCGCGAGAAGGCACGCGCTCAAGCGAGTTATCATGACAACCCGCGCACCGCTCGCGGTAAATGGCGGCGCCGTCTGGCCGTTGCGCCTGAGCTATCCCTGCCGGACACAGAAGGGCAAGAAGAAAGACCTGAGCGGGGCAATATCTCTGCATGTTGTTTCCCCAAGCCCGTCAACTAAAGTCGGCGCGAGCACGCCTAGTGACCCGGGTTCTCTATCCGCTGCCAGCGGGGTACGGACCGATCGTTCCGCGGCCTTGCCTTGACGATTGTCGCATGCATATGATAGGAGCTAACATGTAATAGTTGCAAACTGTAAGCCCGCGGACCCTCGCGCAGTCAGCGCTAACAGTTAATCCTGAAGGAGCATAGCCCATGAAACTCGCGGAAATTCCTGCGAAGGTTAGGAGAGATCCCAAACTCGCTAACGCGTTTACTCGCCGGAGCTTCTTGAAGCAATCGTCTGTCCTGATCGGCGCGGCCGGTTTTGGCGCGCTGGGGCGCGCCAGCACCGCGCTCGGTCAAACTGCAGCCCAGTCTCTGTTCGTTGTCGCCGGCACGGCGTCTGGGAAAGTGCAAGGCATGAATCTCGGTGGCATTAATGTTTTCAAGGGCATTCCCTACGGTGCTTCGACCGGCGGTCCGAACCGCTTCATGCCGCCCAAAAAGCCCGCGGCTTGGACCGGCACGCGCGATGCCTTTGAGTTTGGCCAAATCTCTCCGCAAGTTCTGGCGGACTCTCGCGCCCAGTATACGCAATTGATCGATTGGGACCTGCAATCGGCCAACATGGGAGAGGACTGCTTGACCCTGAACATCTGGACCCCGGGTCTGAGGGACGAAGCCAAGCGTCCGGTGATGGTTTCCTTGCATGGCGGAGGATTCGCCATCGGTTCGAGCGCCGAGCCCGGGTATAACGGGGACACTTTGGCGCGCTTCGCCGACGTCGTGGTGGTTACTGTTAATCATCGGCTGGCCTCTTTCGGCTATCTGAATCTTGTGGATGTAGGAGCCCCTTCGGAATTCGCCTACGCAGGCATCGCCGGCATGATGGACATCGTGCTTTCGCTCGAGTGGATCCGCGACAATATTGAGAATTTTGGCGGCGATCCAACAACCGTGATGGTTTGGGGCCAGTCCGGAGGAGGAGCGAAGACCAGCACGCTGATGGCCATGCCCTCCGCCAAGGGTTTGTTCCGTCGTGCTGGGGTGCAGAGCGGCTCCGCGTTACGCCTCGTAACGCGCGAAGCGGGGGCCGCGTCTGCCGAGAAACTGCTGAAGCAGCTCAGCCTCGATAAGAGCCGCATCACCGACATTCAAAAGTTATCCTGGGAGCAGATCCTCGACGCTCAAACGGCAGTTGCAGGCGGTGGCGCCGGCGGGCCCTTCTCTCCGGTTGTGGACGGTACCGTGCTTCCGCGGCATCCCTTCGATCCCGATGCGCCTGCGGTTTCCGCCGATGTGCCGATGATCATCAGCACAGTGCTCGACGAGGCCGCGTTGGTGCTTTCTAACTTCGATCTGGACGAGGCGGGCCTCAAGAAGTATGTCCAGGGTATCGCCGGAGACAAGGCCGACCGCGTTCTCAAGCTTTATCGCAGTTGGTATCCCACCACTTCGCCGTATCTGATTCAGGCTCGCATCGCTACCGACCGCAGCTTCCGTTCGAATGCCGTGAAGCAGGCCGAACGCAAGTCCGCGCTGGGTAAGGCTCCGGCTTACATGTACCTCTTTGCCTGGCCCGCTCCTGGCTACGATGGCAAGTTCGGCGCCGTGCACGGCACCGATGTCGGCCTTGTGTTCCATTCCTACCGCGGCGCCATCGGGGGAGGAGGTGCGGTTGCGCAGGCGCTGGCCGATCGAATGGCTGCGACCTGGGTATCCTTTGCCAAAAGTGGCGACCCGAACAACCCCTCTATTCCTCATTGGCCAGCATACGATTCCGAAACCCGCGCCACCATGGTTTTCGACCGAACCACCACCGTCGAAGACGATCCTCGGCGCGAATTTCGTCTGCTCTGGGATGAATTAGGCACGGGCGGTTTTCCCGGCTAGTCGATTGCTCTAACCGTTGACTGGGCATGACCACGGCTCCCTATCTGGGTAGCGGAAAGCCGCGCATGCAGACAACCGTACGATCTGCGTCCTGAGGTTTTGGGTGGGCGAGACCGAGATTAGCTGTGCAAAGAACGTCGCCTTTCAAAACCAGGCTGGTGTTGTTATCGAGCGGCGCATTGCTCTTATTAGCTATGAGGATGCGCTGCGAACCGTCAGGCGAAAGAACCCATATCTGGTTGAGGGCAATCTCAGAGACGTAGATATTGCCTTTCGCGTCCAGCTCGACGCCATCAAATACAGAGTAGCCCGCTGATATCGTCGCGGGTTCGCCAGCCGATCCGTCCTGCTTGATTGGAATTCTAAGCACCATCGGATCTCCATCGGTGACGGCATAGATGTTCTTCTCCTCCCTATCGAGCACGAGATCATTGACGCCTAGCGGTGCTCGCCCATAGGGCCGGGGAGGCCAATTGAGCAGAGCGTGTGAGGACCAGAGGTCCACCTTCTTGCCGTCGGGAGAGATTTTCCAGATTCCGGAGTAGGTGAGATCGGTCATGTACACGTTGCCGTTCGAGTCGATGGCCACATCATCGGGGAAACAGAATGGCCAACCGTCCGCCTTGGTAGCTAAGGCCGTTACCTGTCGCGTCTTACTGTCGATTTTGTAGACCCCAGAACGAGTCACCGTGGCGTCGCGGCAGGAGGGATGAAATGGATTCCCCAAATCGCCGGCGTCATAGCGCGAGTGAGCCTTGTAGGCGACGTAGATGTTGTCGGACTTGTCGATATCGAGTCCAATTAGGTCGCCCTTCCCGCTCTCTTCTCTAGTTGGCACCCACGCGACGTGATCGTAGCCACCATTATCGTTCAGCATGACAACTTCCCCGGTGTGGTAGAGGGTGGCGTAAATATTGCCCTTTGAATCGATGCCCAAGCCCTCGGGTGTGTCGGGAAGCTTGGCCATAACCCAAGCCTTGAATTGGGCCGAAGCAGACGGTGCAGTAACACTGAACACACACGCGTACCCAACAACGCGCAATAAGACCCCAAGGACTAGCTCGTTGTGACGCAGCTTATCTAGCAACCGACGCATTTGCTCCTCCAGGTTCGTCGATTCATCAGGTATGAGCGCCGATCCTCTGGCGCATGGGAAGATTCGAGCTGCGCAGCATCGCGGCTGAATCAGCAATCACGGCGCAACCCAGGATGGCCGCCTTGTTTTGAGGCGATTACTTTTTCGTGGCGGTGAAGGTTCCCGACGCTTGCCCGCCGTAGTCGCAAGTGCCCTCAATCTTCTTCCCGGCGCTGTCGATCTTCCCCGTGTATGTCACCTTCGTTCCCGACACGTCGAACTCGAGCGTCACGTCATTCCCCTTCACCGTGCCGGTGACGGGCGCGTTGCCGAGCGTGCCCGCATATGTGCCGGTGAGCTTCTCGCCGTCCTGTTTGAGGACGAAAGTCGGTGTGCCATTGCCGGCGCTGGTCTGAACAGTGGCTTCCCAGGTCCCGCTGATGTCCGCCGCAAAGACATTCACCGCAAAAAGGGTCACCGCAAGGAAGGTCACAGCAGCTAGAATAACCAATCGTTTCTTCGTGCGTTTGCCATACATGCGCGTCCTCGTCTCAGCAAGCCTGTCCATGTCTTCCTCCCGACTGAAAACGTCGCCCTGCCGTTCACGCTGTTCCTGCGCACAAAGAAAATCCTGACCAGGTGCACGGCGAGGGCTATTGCATTTGCTGAATCTTGCCGCCTTTCGCCGAAACCATCAGCTGAACCAGCTCCTCCGTGACTTTCGGCTCAAGGCCTTCGGTGTGGCCCTTGCCGAGGCGGATGACATCGGCAACGACACGGCCGTCTTTACAGTCAGGATACTCAAGGACCTCGGCCATGCCGGACCGTGGCAAGTGTCCCCAGGCATCGGAGCCGGGATTCTGACGCGTGGGATCGTACACATATCCCGCAATGGTATCGGTGATATCGGTGATGTGAGCGCGCGCGCCACAGCCATATTTCGCGGCCCAGGGCGAGAAGTCGGGTATAGGTTGGTCGCCGAGTTCATGCTCACCCGTCTCGAAGATAAAGGAGAAGGCCGCGGCAGGAGGATCGCGCAAGGGCGCCATCGCAGCAGCAAGACTTGCCGCGTTCGGGGGCGGCGAGGTGCCGGAGGTTGCGGCGGGCCGCGCCGCGGCGAAAAAGCTGGCAGGAATCGGCGGAGTCGGGCCTAGGCGGCCGCCGGACAGGCTAAGCCAACCGTCCACGCGGCTCGCGAAAAAATCCGTCCGGACGAGCCGGTTTGAGGTCATACCGCCCTGCGAGTGACCGACCAGCCAGAAGGCTTTCACATTCTGCTTACCAATCTGATCGACGACAAAGTTGACGATATTCTGGAGGTATTCGTCGTCGGCGGTGGACCAGACGTGCGTCGGAGAGTTCGGTGTGGCGACAACAAGGCGGTACTTATCCACGAAATCAAGAAGCGGGAAATAGTGGCGTTGCCAATTACCGTAAGAACCGGCGCCGTGAATGCTGAGAATGAAGGTGACCTTCTCGCCTGGCTTGAGATCGCACGGATAGTCAAGGAAGTAGGTGCGCCGAGTCTTCATCTCGACCACCGGACCTTGGTTGATCACGCGATCCGGCGTGCAGTCGGTCGCCGGGCAGTGCAGGACAGGGGGCTTGGCGCAAGGCGCACCCGCGATCTGGACAAATGATTGCTCCTGGGCGCCGGCATATCCGAGGAACCCCGCCACGGCTAGAGCTATGACGAGGAGTCTACGCACATCTCTCATCAGTTCCCTCCGGGTGTTCGCCCTGCCTTTTGGATTCGAAAATCTCTTCGCCTCCTCAGTACCAAGCTGTAGGGTCCGAAGTCCGGCCTTGGTCGTGCTCTACATGTGTCTGCCAGGTTCCACCGTCCTCTAGAAAGCCAACCTCAGACCAAACTGAATCTGGCGAGGAACGTAGTTGTTTGGGCCATATAGACCGCCGATCCCGGGTGAAAAGTACCCGGGCAGGCCGAACTGGGCTGCATTTGTAGGCTTAACGCCGTGGATGGGTGAGAACGGCCCGGTCGCGAGATTTACCGTTTGGCCGTCAGCCAGAGTGGCTATCGTTGAGGCTGCACTGATTGGCGCGCACCCATTCGGCTGAGCGGCGGTGGCTGCACACACGATGTTGTTGCTGATATTGTTGAAGTTCTCGCGATTTAGAAGGTTCTGGAACTGGACGCTGAAATCAAGTCTCAGTCTCTCCTCCTTGAGCAGATAAAATCCCTTCCGAATCGTCATGTCCCAAGTGTAAAACGGTCGCCCGTAATTGCTATTGCGCTTTTCGGCAACGGGCCAGGCGGAGTTGCCGGATTCGGCAGGAACGTCAGTCCCTGCCGTGGGGGCCCCGTTCGGTCCAAGAGGCCCGTTCGCCAGGCTTGTGGTCAAAAGTGTGTACGGGAGCCCGCTTTGCAGCGTCACAATGGGTGCTATGGTGGCGTTTTTGTAGAGGGCGGCGAGAAAACCGGACCCCGAAGTCGGAGTATTGTATACCGCATTGAAAGCAAATCTGTTGGGGACGTTGAATACGGAGGCCCCGCGGTACAACCTCAGCTGCTGTGGCCTGTACCATTCCTGGAAACTAGCAAAGTCAATGAAGTCGTCAATAACCTTGCTGTAGGTGTAGTTGGCCTGCAACTGAAAGTTATGGCTGTACCGTTTGGTCAGCGAGGCGGTAAGCCCGTTGTAGAGCGAGCTTCCGATCGATGAGTAGGTAGTTCTCTGCGTAACGTTCGGATTGGTCAGTGAGCCACCCAGCGACGGTGCATAGCAGTTCCCGACAACGGGTTGGGCAGCGGCGGCGATCTCAGCGGGAGTGGTCAGAAATGCACCTGTCTTACAATCTGCAATGGCGTACGCGGTTTCGACCGGTTCCTGCTGGCGAACCCCGTGGTAATACTGATAGGCGAGTTCGAAAGAGAGGTCGCGCACCAACTCTCGCTGAACGCTCAAGCTCGCCTCAACGCTATAAGGGAACGTGTAGTTCTTTGCTGCGCCGTAGAGGATCTGGTTTGTCTGGCCGGGCGTGTTGGGAGCAGTAGGGAAGCCGAGTGCGGTGATCTGTGCACCGTTGAGTTGATGGAGCGGGATCGTGTTAGGGGCAATGCCAGCCGCCGCGTCTCCAGTAACTCCGGCGGTCCAGATCGTTTGGGCTGGGCTCGGCGGGCTGCCACCGAGAAACGGGGGAATACCGGGGAGGCCTGGAAAGATCTGCGATCCCAAGACGTTTAGGTAACGGCCCGTCCCGTCCAGCAGAGAGGCGTAGGAGGGAATCAGGACGTCGATTGGCGAAGCATAAATGCCCCCGCCGCCACGGACCACCGTTTTGTGATCGCCCGGCGACCAGGCAAAACCCATGCGTGGCGAGACGTAAACATGGCTGTTCAGTGGACTCGGTTCCCCGTCGTAGTCCAGCCGCAACCCTGGAGTCAGAGTGAAGCTACGTGAGATCTTCCAGCTATCTTGGATAAACGCACCGAAATACTTACCCCAACCCTGCCAGGACGGATTGCCGAATCCTTGCTCCCAGTTGAACGGCAAATTGGCGACCATCATGTTCGAGGCGCTCAGGGTAGGCCCGAGGCCAGCGGTGAGTACAACGGGGATCTGGAAGGGCGGAGGTACCGCGAACAGAGACGGGAAGGCACCTCCGACGAACACATACTGCCCGGACATCCACAGATTCTCGGTCACGTGGTAATCGGCGAGCCGCAGGGACCCGCCGAATTTGATCGTGTGCTGACCCGCGGTCCATGTGAAGTTGTCTTCAAACTGAAAGCGGCTTTGGTGAGCAAGATACGGATTGAATGAACTCGTTCCAACGCCAAGCACTCCACCGTTGGGTGCCGTGCCGACCAGAAACTCCTGCGTGGAGCCGGTGTTGGGCTGAGTTGTATTGGCCCTGTTCCAGGGAACCACCTGGATTAAAAACTGATTGACTCGTGCGGGGCTAAACACGTGTGACCAGTTCGCCAGAATGCTGAAATCTAGCGTTCTCAGGGTCGGGTTATCTACACCGGTGGTGAAAAAGTTATCGCGCGAATAACCAAAACGAAACGTCCAGGTGTCCTTGGAATTCGGCACATAATCGACGCGGGCGATCAGATTGTTGTGTCTTTGCCCGACGTCGAAGACCCCGTTGTTGTTGTTGAGAATTTGGGCGTAGGCTGGATTGTTGAGCGGGTTGTATGCGGCCTTCAGCGCGAGGGCTGGTGGACTGGCGGGCCCAAAGATGGCGCTGACCTTGTTGAGATAGGCCTGCTGAGCGACCTCGGTGGGGCACTCAGCAGGTGTTAGACCGACCGAGGCGAAGTTAAGCCCTTGCACTTCGCAGGTATTGATCAGGGGAACTATGTCGGCCTGATTTAGGTTTTGGCGCTCGTATGACACCAGGAAGAAGAGTTTATTTTTGACGATCGGTCCACCGAGCGTACCTCCGAAAAACACATTCTGCATGTAGGGCTGGGTCGGGAATGCCGGATCGCTAGCGTGTTCGATTCCGGAGAAATAACTCTGCGCGTTAATGTAGCGGTCCGAAAAGTAGCCGAAAGCGTCACCATGGTACGTATTGGTTCCAGATCTTGTCACCAGGTTGATCGCCGCACCATCGGTAAACCCGAACTCCGCCGCAAAGGCGTTCCGGTTTACCTGAAATTCTTGGACCACATCGAGCGGAATCGTTTGCACGCGATATTGCCCGGTGCCGTATTCATTTTCGCCGCCGTCAATTGTGGAGAGATTGTTGCGACCGTTGCTCCCGCCAATCGAAAAGCCGGTCGTCAAGAAGCCTGTGAAGCCCAGTGTCTGGGAGCGAGGCGCGTCTGAATTGGCCACGCCTGGAAGGGTGTAAACGGACTCTGTGAAGTTGCGGCGAACGTTGGGAAGGTCCTGCACTTGATTCTCAGTGATGCCGTTGGCCTGCTGCGTCTGTTCGACGTCGATGAGCGGGGCTGCGTTCCCGGTTACTTCGATCACGCTACTGACCGAACCCAGTTCTAGGTGAACATCGTAGAGCGCTAGCTGGCCAAGCGTCAGCACCACCCTCGTGGCAATTTGTTTTTGAAACCCTGCCGCTTCGACCGTGATCTGGTAGGAACCCGGGTTGACGGAAAGGATCTGATACGTTCCGTCCGCGCCCGTTCTGACGATCCTGCTGAGGTCCGTAGCTGTATTGGTCACCGTGACCGTAGCGTTCGGCACGGCTTTCCCTTGTTTATCGACGACCGTGCCCCTGAGCGAGGCGGTGGAATTACTGACCTGCCCAATTGCGGGCAGAGCGGTGATCAGTAGAATCAGGAACGGGGCCCCCACGTTGAACAAACGGCGTAGCCTCATGACTCCCTCCCGTGCGCAGAATTCCGTTCAGCCGAAGGGATGGATAGATTCCCAATCGCAATTCTTGCTTGCGGGACATCGTCCCCAGGATCGAGCTCGACGACGTTTTTTTGGGCGTCCTGCTGGTCAGATGCTTCTGCCCCACGCCCCCCCCACGCCAAGTCACCATGCATTTCCTTTGAATCCGAAATCCACCCATGGCCGATCCCAGAATTGTGATAGCCTCTAACACATATTTGTTCCTAACGTCAAGTAGGAACTATCGTATTTTAGGGAAGTCCTTGGGAGGGCGGCGGAAATGGACAATTTGTTTACAAATCTGAACCGCGCGGGTTTGTTTAGGGCAGCCGTGCTCGCCTTGCTGGCAACTCTGGCGCCGGTTGCTCAAGCGCAAGTAAGCCGCGATGACGTGATATTCGCCGGCTTGATGGCGCGCTCCGAGCTGCCCGCCTACCAGCAGCGCGGCGGGGACATGTCTGAGATTAGGCCGCTGATGGCTCTGCCAGCGGCACCCGCTGGAAACTCTGCGGGCGACATGCTCATGACCTACCGCAGCCTGACGCACGCGATACTTCTGATCAGAGCCACTGGTTGGAGTGCCTCTAGCGAGTTGACCACGGCCCTTGATTTTTCAATCAACGCGAAGGTACTCGGCGCAGCCGAGTATTTGCACACCCGGGCGATGTTCCTCTTCGACGCACCTTTAGCGAGCGAGGCCCCGTATCGCATGGAGCTCGAAATCGAAAAAGCGGACGGCTCGAAAGAAGCTTCCGTGCCGCCGGGAATCGTTCTGGGCGATGTTCGCGGCAGACAGGCGGGAGAATCGATTGGCCTGAGCTTCGATCCATCGAAGCTCGTCGGCCCAGGCTTGCATCTCCTGAGCGCGACGCTGAAAAACGGTAAAGACGACACGCTCTACCGCTACTACCGCACCTTCGTCATCATTCCCGACGTGGCCAAGCGGCTCGACGCGCTCGAAAAGACCGTGAACCTCCTTGCGGATCAGAGTAGCCCCGCCGCTTTGACCGTGCGCTGGGTAAAGGAGAGCGTTGCGCTCGCACACAATACCTATCTCTGCGGCGGCTTCCAGGACTTGACGGGATTCCTTTATACGAACTACCGAGCCGCTGGACTCGGCCTGGACGAGGCCATGGACTACGAAGCGGAACTCGACAGCGCCACCAAACGAGCCGCAGCGCTCCAGGGTGGGCACGACCCGCTCGCGGGCGCCACGGGCGACTTGCATCTTGCCTATCGCTCGAGCTTTGACGGCAAACTTGTGCCCTACCGGATTTTCATTCCGTCGAGTTACGACCGATCGAGGAAATATCCATTGGCAGTGCTCCTGCACGGCGCTGGCGCCGATGAGAACAGCTTTGCCGTTGGGTATAACAAGGTGTTTTTGAGGTTGGCGGAGCAGCGCGGGTACATCCTTGCGGCCGTGAACGGTCGCGGATTTGTAAGCGGCTACGCCAAGGCCAATGGGGGAGAGCAGGACGTGCTCGACCTAACTGGGCTCATCGAGAAGAACTACAGCATCGATCCGTCGCGAGTGTACCTCGCCGGCCATTCGATGGGCGGAGGCGGAACGTGGGCGGTCGGCCTTCAATATCGCGACCGCTATGCGGCGCTCGCGCCCATGGCGGGCACGAGCATCTCGGGGAACCTCGAAGCCGCGTTGTCGGCTCCCGGTCGCAAAATTCCCGTCTTCGTATCATGCGGCGGACGAGACGCGCTCGACACAGTGAGCCTCTGCGAGCCTGTGGTCAACAAGGCGAAAGCGCTCGGCTATCCCATAAAGTACACCGACTATGAGAGTGCCGACCATTTGGCCGTTCCCGTCGCTGCAGCTCCCGACGTATTCGATTGGTTTGACGCGCACGTCCTCGAGGCGGATCCGGCAGATGCCCGGCCGTAGCGGCATTCGCGGCGAAGCAGTTACAGCAAGCCGGACGTCGTCACTCATTCCCCTCAGGGGCCTGGTATGGTACAAAGCGTGCAACGTTGCGCGAGAAGCCGCTAGGCCCGCTGAGCGCAGAGAGGTGCTGCTATGACGAACCGAGTTTTACTCGCCAGCGCGCTCGGGGTGGTGGCGCTGCTACTTTCGATCCCGACTGCCGCTCAAACCGCTAAGACGTCAGCTGGGAAGTATCACCCGCCGCGCATGCCGGATGGTCATCCGGATTTGCAGGGTACCTACGATCTGGCCACGCTAACGCCGCTCGAGCGGCCGGCAGGTACCAAGGCGGTGTATACGCGTGAAGAAGCTGCCAAGCTCGAGGCTCAAGTCGCGGCCCAGAAGGAACAAGCCGATTCCCCACTTTCCCCTGACCGTACGGCTCCTCCCAAGGGCAATGGCGATCAGGGCACTCCCCTTCAGTACCGCCTGGCCACAGGCGGTACTGGCGGATATAACTACGGCTGGCTTGACCCGGGCACGACCTACAGCGTCGTGAACGGAGAGAAACGCTCATCGATAGTCGTTGATCCGCCCGATGGCCACATCCCCTTTATGCCGGCGGCGGCGCGACAAAGGATGGCGACATTGCGGGCGTTGTTCAACCCAAGCCAAGGCGAAAACAACGATCCGGGACTCGAGAAAGATCCCGGTGCGTATGACGATCCGGAAAGGCGTACTCTCAGCGAGCGCTGCATCCTCGGCTTCGGCTCTACTTCTGGGCCGCCAGCGCTGCCGGACTACTTCTACAACAATCTCCACCAGATCGTGCAGACGCCAACTTCCGTGATGATTCTGAGCGAGATGGTTCATGATGCGCGAATCATTCGGATGAACGAGCAGCACCTGCCGTCGACGATTCGCCTGTGGCTGGGAGATTCTGTCGGTCACTGGGAAGGCGACACGCTGGTCGTCGACACTACCAACTTCACCGATAAGACCCGGTTTGAGGGATCGACGGAAAGTCTCCACGTGATCGAGCGCTTCACGCGCATCGACGACCATACTCTTCTCTATCGTTTCACGGTTGAGGATCCGGCAACTTTCTCGAGACCTTGGACAGGCGAGTACTCCTGGCCAGCCACCGACGGGCTGATCTATGAATACGCTTGTCACGAGGGCAACTACGCGCTCGGGGACATTTTGCGGGGTGCAAGACAACGAGACGCAGCGGCCAAGGCCGCGAAATGACACGAACTGAAGGCGACACTCCCTGACGGGCAGATGAGAAATTCGGGTCGCATAGCCTACCCTGCGGCCTTACGTAGGAAGCTATCCTGCGAAGGATGGCTGGGCCAGATGCAGCCCTCATCGCCCACTGTCCCGTGCTCGATTCCCCGGAGCACGGCGAACCTCACGAACAGATCGTCAGTCGAACCACGCTCTATTAGATGATCGACCCTGCGCTTGCTGGTTCGAAACTTCCTGTGGATCGGCCGAAATTGCAAGGTAAGAGAGAAATTACGAATGCATTGTAAGTAGCGCCGGTGTGTGCTTCAATGAGCGTGCTGCGCGGCATCGCAAGTCAGGCAACCGTCGCCTGGACAGCACAACCTCAGAGACTCTGGTGTCTCGCACAGTTTCCGCGTCTCCTCGGAGACATCCGTGAAACCGAAGCGCACGAGTCCCCGCAATCGAGCGAAAGAAACTGAGTCAGCTGAATCCCAAGGACAATTCCTCGTCGCCGCGATAGGTGCTTCGGCAGGCGGCATCGAGGCTTTCTCCGAATTGATGCGCAATCTCCCGGACGATACGGGAATGGCCTTCGTCCTGATTCAGCATTTGGATCCCAAGCACCATAGCATCCTGACCGAGCTGGTGGCGAAAGACACTTCGATGCCGGTTAGCGAAGTAGCGGACGGCATGCGGCTGGAGCGGAATCACGTTTACGTGATTCCGCCGAACGCATCGATGTCGCTCAGCAATCACACGCTGAAAATTGGCCCCCGCGGAGAAGTACGCGGCATGCACATGCCAATCGATCATTTCATGCGGGCGCTGGCAGAAGAGCAAGGGAATCGTTCGATCGGTGTGATCCTTTCGGGTTCTGGCACAGACGGCACGCTCGGGCTGGCGGAAATTCAGGCGCAGGGAGGCGTGACTTTTGCGCAGGATGAGCACTCGGCAAAGTATGACAGCATGCCGCGCAGCGCCGTGGCGCATGGGTGCGTGGACTACGTTCTTCCACCGAAGGGGATCGCCCGTGAACTGGCGCGTGTCGCGCGCCACCCGTACGTCAGCCGAGACGGCGCGGAACCGGCTGAAATTCCTGCAACGGACCACTCGGGCCTGAACATGATTTTTCAACTTTTGCGCCGGACCACAGGCGTGGACTTCACCCATTACCGGCAAACCACAATTCTGCGGCGCATCCAGCGCCGCATGGTGGTTCACAAAATCGACAGACTTCCCGAATACGTCAAGTACATTCAGACCAACCCGACGGAAATCAAAGCGCTGTAT
>Ga0306920_100000993_pt1 | contig 34802 bp, 27 predicted proteins | sample flu12Cox44000170_FD_204666 | JGI IMG/M metagenome (GOLD analysis project Ga0306920, IMG submission 204666) | Lab enrichment of tropical soil microbial communities from Luquillo Experimental Forest, Puerto Rico - flux4day.12C.oxic.44.000.170 (v2)... | ecosystem: Environmental > Terrestrial >...
GCATGACCCTCAGCCGCCCGGAACACAATCTTCTCAATGAAGCCATGCTGCGCGAACTGGCCGAAGGGATTGAATCGGTCGGCGCACGCGAAGATATCAAAATCATTCTGCTCGATTCGGCTTGCAAAGTTTTCTGCGGCGGCATCGAAGTGGGCGAATACACTTCGCAGCGCGTTTTTCAGATGCTCGACGCTTTTCACGGCGCGTTCGCGGCGATGGTGGACGTCGCCAAGCCGGTCATCTGCGTGGTGAATGGCCCCGCGATTGGCGGCGGCGCCGAGCTGGCCGCCTTCGGCGACATGGTAATCGCCAGCCCCAAGGCGCGTTTCGCACAGCCGGAAATCACCATCGGCATGTTTCCGCCGCTGGCTTCGACGATTCTTCCTTATTTAGTAGGGCCTAAGGTGGCGCTGGAGCTCGTACTCACCGGCGAACCGGTGACGGCGGAACGCGCGCTCGATTTAGGCCTGGTGAATCGGCTGGTTCCCGAAGCACAGCTGGAAAGCACGGTCAAAGAACTGCTCGCGCGCATGACCGGCCACTCCGGCGCGGTTCTCACCATGGCGAAAAAAGCGATCCTGGGCGGAATGGGCATGTCGCTGCGCGATGGCCTAAAGCACTCCATGGGAATTTTTCTGAACGAGCTCTATCGCCTGGAAGATTCGCAGGAAGGGCTGCACGCGCTGGTAGAAAAACGCAAGCCGAACTGGAAAAACCGCTAGCTTACGTTGACGCGCGAACCGTGCCCACCGTAAACTCTCAATACATATTGCAGGCAAGGGAAGCGGGGAAGGCCGTGCGATTCGGCCGCGGTCCCGCCACTGTAATCGGCTCATCGCCGTAAGCCAGGCTACCCTCCCGCGCCTCGTTTCGCGGAACTCCTCGCGAGAGGGAGTTGCGCCGGTGGCCCGAGACTCGCGGGCCATTTTTGTTTTAACTCCTGTCGCAGAGAAGGAATCGGGCTCGATGCCAGAGCCGTAACCACGTGAGCCAACGCGTCCAACTTCATGCGCTGCGCCTGGCCCTTCTGATTGGCGTAACGCTTGCCGTCGCCCTCGGCACGCGCGCCGAACGGGCCATAGCGCCGCCGGCACAGGGGGCTTTTCGCACGGTTTCCGATGAAACCGGCCGCACCGTCCGCCTCCCGGTACCGGTTCGCCGCGTGATTTCTCTGGCGCCCAGTGTTACCGAGTCGATCTACGCTCTGGGACTTGAAAATCTCCTGGTGGGCGACACCGACTACTGCGACTATCCCGAGGCGGCAACCAAGCTTCCCAAAGTCGGCGGCGCCACCAATCCCAGCCTGGAAGAAATTGCGCACTTGAAGCCCGACGTGGTGCTGGTCATCAGAAGCCTCAACCGTCTTGAAACCGTTCAACAGCTCGAGCGCTTGGGCATCGCGACCTATGCCACCGATCCGCACAATCTGGACGAAGTTCGCAGCTCCGTGCACCGCCTGGCGGATATCCTCGGAAATCCTTCGGCGGGTGAAGCACTGGATTTGTCGCTGCAGGAAAAGGACAAGGTCCTGCAAGGAAAGCTACAGGGCACCCCGCCCAGCCGAGCGCTCTTCGTGGTCTGGACCGAGCCGCTGATCTCCGTCGGCAAGCACACCTTCATTGCCGATGCCCTCGCTCACGCCGGCGCGACGTCGGTGGTCGAGTCCTCGCAGGACTGGCCGCGCATCAGTCTTGAAGAGATGGTTCGGCTGCAGCCCGAATTCCTGGTGTTTGCGAGCAGCCACTCCGAACAAGTGGCCCGCGACGTGGAAGCGCTTGCCAAACGTCCGGGCTGGAACTTGCTCGATGCGGTGAAGCAGCGAAAGTTCGTGGTGATCAGCGAAGCCATCAATCGGCCGGCGCCGCGCCTGTTTTCGGCGGTCGAGGATCTTGCGCGCCACCTGCATCCCGGACTCTTTCCCGAAACGGCCGGCCCAGAGGCAATGTCGGCGCCAAAGGGAAACAACTGATGCGGCCGCTCACGCTCAGCCGCCTGCTGCTGCAGTGCCTGATTCTGGCCGTCATTCTTTTCTGCGTGATGGTTCTCGCCCTCAAATTCGGCGCCATTCATGTTTCGCTCTACGGTCTTGGCCGCGATCTTCTGCGCGTTTTCCTTGGCAAGAGCAGCGAAATCTCGTCCGAGTACAGCCTTATCCTGAACTTGCGCTTGCCGCGGATCCTGTTGGGGGCCTTTGTCGGCGCGGCGCTTGCGATTGCCGGCACCAGCTTTCAGGCGCTGCTGCGCAATCCTCTCGCCGACCCATACGTTCTCGGTGTCTCAAGCGGCGCCGCCGTCGGCGCGATTCTGGCCCTGCTCTTGTCGCCCCATCTGGCTTTGACGCCGGAAATCGCAGCCGTCTTCACCCCGATTGGGGCGTTTGTGGGGGCCACCGTGGCCATCACCGCGGTCTACTTTCTCGGTCATCGCAACGGTCAGATTGACAGCAGCACGCTTCTGCTCGGAGGCGTAATCATCGCGTCGCTGCTTTCCGCCTTGATCGTTCTCTTGCTTACCACGCTTCCCAGCAGCAATTTCCGCGGCATGGCGTACTGGCTGATGGGCGAGCTTTCTTCCGTTCCATCGCAGCCTTTGGCCTGGGTGCTTCGCGTCGGATTCCTCGTTGCTGCGGTCGCGATCTACGCCACCGCTTCTGACCTGAATCTCCTTCTCGCCGGCGAAAAAGAAGCGATGCACTTGGGCGTCGACGTTCGTCGCGTCCGCATCATCGTCTACATCGCTGCATCGGCCCTGACCGGCCTGGCCGTTTCTGTCAGTGGCGCCGTCGGCTACGTCGGCCTCCTGATTCCGCATCTGATGCGCATGATTTACGGCGCCGACCACCGCATCCTGATTCCCGCATCGGCATTTGGCGGCGCTATCGCCGTCGTCATCGCCGATATTCTGGCGCGCACCATCGCCGCGCCCAACGAGCTTCCGGTCGGCGCGATCACCGCCATCGCCGGCGCGCCTCTGTTCATCTATCTTCTGCGGCGGAGGCTCGCATGACCTCCGGCGTCAGATCCTCTTCCGCCCGTGTAACGCTTGATTCGGGGCGCAGTGCGAGCGAGCCGCGCCTTAGCGTCGAACAAGTCAGCTACGCCTATGCGCCCAACCCGCAGCAAGCCCCCGTCTTTACGCTGGAAGCCACCAGCTTCCAGGCCAAAGCCGGCGAAGTCGTCGCCGTTCTCGGTCCAAATGCCAGCGGCAAATCCACCCTGCTGGAAATCATTTCCGGCTCGCTAGAACCGCTCTCCGGACGCGTCTTGCTCAATGGCTTCGTCACCCATCAGCTCGAACCGCGCGCCCGGGGCCAGCGCATCGCCGTGGTCCAGCAGGAAAGCCAGCTGTTGTTTCCTTCGAAAGCGTGGGAGTTCGTTCTACAGGGCCGACATCCCTACGGCAAGTCGCTGCGGTTTGAATCGGACGAAGACGTCAACATCGCGAAAAACGCTCTCGCGCAGGTCGGCGCCGAACACCTCGTCGACCGCTGGATGGACCAGATCTCCGGGGGCGAAAAACAGCGTGTGATTCTCGCCCGTGCCCTGGCCCAACAGCCGCTGCTACTTTTACTCGACGAACCGACACTGCATCTCGACATCGGCGCGCAAGTCGATCTCCTTGAGACCCTGCGCCGCCTCGCTGCGGAAAATCGCTACACCGTCGTGGTGGTCACGCACGAACTCAACCTGGCCGGGGAATACGCCGATCAGGTGGTGTTGTTGCAGAGGGGGAAGTGCCTGCGCGTCGGCACGCCGGCAGGTGTCTACCAGCGCGATTTGCTCGAACAGGTTTTCCAGACACAACTCACCGTGGAGACCGGCGCGTCCGGCCGTCCTCGGGTGAGCTTCCTGCCTGGACCGTAGCCGACGTTTTTTTCCGAGCGCATCCGTTGGCGCGAGGAATCTCATTTCTGCCGCAGCGAAACGGGCTGCGGCCCGTGTAACCCACAGTGGGCTTTGCCCCTTCACAACAATCGCGGACTTCGTGCACGGGAAGTACGGAGCTCTCTAGGTGGCAACGCGTTTCTCGCGCTGCCTCCGGGTTCGAACCCGGACCCGATTGGAGCCAGCCGTCGCCGCCGCGCGACTGTAAAGCGGAATCGCAAGCCGCCACTGTTCAACGCGCCTGCCACCCAGGGTGCGGAGCGGGAAGGCGCTTGCAGCATGCCCTGAATCCTCGAGGGCGCCGCCAAGCCAGGAGACCGGCGAGGTCCGCAGTCTCGTTTCGCATTCGCGACCGGCGAGATGGGAACAGCCTTCAACTCCCGCGCGTGAGGGAGCGGAGGAGAGCAATGAACACTCGGCTTCACTCGGGGTTTACAAGTCCGATCCGGCAACCCTGGCTCAGCGTTTTTGCCTTTTTGATTTTCTTCGGTACGGCCTTATTAGCGTCAGCCGAGTCCTGTCCACCGGACGTACAGCTTACCGGTACTCTGCTTGACTCGAGCGGTGCAGGCGTAGGCGGCGTGCAAGTGGTCGCACAGCTCGCCAACGATCCGCAAGCCCTGCTCTGGAAGGCCACCAGCAGCACCGACGGCGCCTATTCGCTCGTCCTTCCGCCCGGCCGATACCGCGTCCGATTTCAACGCAAGCCCTTCGTCTCGCGCGAGTTCGATCTCGACCTCAGCGCAGCAAACTCGCCGCGTACACTCGACCTTCGCCTGGACCTCGAACGCCTTTCCGCAAGCGTCGTGGTCACCGCGCAGGCGCAGCCTCTGCCAATCCAGCAGGCCACGGCTCCGATGGATGTAGTCACCCGCGAAGACATCGCAGCGCGGCTTGCCGTCACGCTTCCCGATGTGCTGCTTACCTCTCCCGGCGTCGCCATCGGCCGCACCGGCCCCGAAGGCGGCACGGCTTCCATATTTCTCAACGGCGGCAACTCCAATTTCACCAAAGTCCTCGTCGACGGCACGCCCGTCAACGAACCAGGCAACGCCGTGGACTTCGCCAACTTTACCCTCGACAACGTGGACAAGATGGAAGTCGTGCGCGGCGCCGAATCAGCCATCTACGGCTCCGACGCCGTCTCCGGAGTCATCCAGGTCTTCACTCACCGAGGGATGACGCGCATCCCCGAGTTCGCCGTTTTCGCTGAAGGCGGCAACTTCGATACCGGACGCGGCGGCGCGCAACTCAGCGGCCTCGTTGGCGACTTCGACTACTCGGGCGCGGCTTCGTATTTCTCGACCAACGGCCCGCAGGACATCAATGCCTTCATCAACCGCACGCTTTCCGGCAATTTCGGCTACCGTCTTGGTGAAGACAACCAGCTTCGCCTCTCGCTCCGCAACAACACCAGCAACGCGCAGACACCGGGACAAGTCCTGCTCGTACCTCCGAGCCCCGACTCCCACACCGACTACCACTTCTTCAGTTCGAATGCCCGCTGGGACTTTGCCACCGGCAAACACTGGCATCACCAGCTTATGGGTGCCGAGTCCTACAACCACGAATTCATCGCGGACCCGGTGCAAAGCTTCTACGCGACAGATCCCCTTGCGTTCTGCCCCCAGGACAACCCTTCGGCCGTAGCTACCGAGGAGTTTTGCGACTTTACCTCCACCATTCGCAACCAATACAACCGCGCCAGTCTCAACGCCCAATCAGGTTATCTGCGGGAAAATCTCGCGGCCACCGCCGGCTACCAATATGAGGTCGAGAACGGCACTTCTCAGTCGCTCACAGAAATCTCCTTCACTCCGCCCGCATTCGCGTTCATTGGCAATCATCTTCGCAGGAACAATCAGGCCGGTTATCTCGATTTTCGCTATTCGCCTCATCCGCGCGCGACCTTGAGCTTTGGCGCCCGCGCGGAAGCCAATGGCAACTTTGGCACTCGCGTGGTTCCCCGCATCGGAGCCTCCCTGGCCTTGCTGCAGGGCCGCGGCTTTTGGGGCGAAACGCGCCTGCGTACCTTTTACGGCCAGGGCATCAAAGAACCCCGCTTTGATCAGTCGCTCGGAAGCGATCCATGCTTTCCGGGAAACCCGAACTTGAAACCCGAGGCAAGCAAAACCTGGAACATCGGCATCGAGCAGGCGTTCTGGGAGCGCCGCGCCAAGCTCAGCGTCAGCTATTTCGCTGACCGCTACTATGACATCGTGAGCTTCGAATTCCTGCCGCCCAGCCCGGCCTGCACGTTCGGCACGGGAAGCTTTTTCAACACGGATTTGGCGCGAGCCCGCGGCGTCAACTCGTCGGCAGAAATGACGGTGACTCGGTGGCTGCGCGTGGTCGGAAACTACACCCACGACGACAGCCGCGTCGTCAAATCGCCCAACGCTTCCGATCCAGCACTGCTGCCCGGAAACCACCTCCTGCGTCGGCCGGTGGATTCTGGCAGCGTGTCCCTGGTGGCGAACTGGCGGCGCATGGGCATCTTGTGGTCTGGGTATTTCTCGGGCCGGCGAACCGATAGCGATTTTCTGTTCCTGGGACTCCCGCCTCACACCGCCGGCTACGCTCGTTTTGATCTGGCCACCAGCTACCGGATGACGCATGGAGTCTCGATATACCTCCGTGCCGCCAACCTGTTCGACAAGTTCTATCAGGACGCCCTCGGTTACCCGGCCCTCGGCCGCGAAGTCCGCGTAGGCATGGCCTACCGGCTCGGCGGCCATAACTAGCTTCCTATGAGCTGCCGCGGGATTGACGCCGCTTTAAGGTTCCAGGCTTCCGGACGCTTTGCCTTCGGGAGCTCGTGGAGGCGCGCAGCATGCCACGCCCTATGCCGGCAAAATCAACCCTCTTGAGGCTGCAGACATGCCAACCAATAACATGGCTTCAGTGAAACCGCCCATCCCGCAATCATCACCCACCCCGGTCCTGTTCTGCTGGAGCGGCGGCAAGGACAGCGCGCTCGCCTTGCACGCCCTTCGGCAACGCGCAGAAGTACGCGTCACCGGCTTGCTCACTACCGTCACCGAGGGCTATGACCGCATCAGCATGCACGGTGTTCGCCGCAGCCTGCTGCTCAGACAAGCCGAAGCAGTCGGCCTGCCTTGCTACGAGGTCCGCATTCCCCCGCAATGCGTCAATCCCGTCTACGAATCGCGCATGCAGCAGGCTCTTTGCGCGCAACTCGCCGCCGGAGTCCGCATCGTCGCGTTCGGCGACATCTTTCTCGAAGATCTGCGCGAATACCGCGAACGCAATCTAGCACGCCTCGGCATGCAAGCCGTCTTTCCCATTTGGAGGCGGGACACGGCTGAACTGGCCCGCGAATTCTGCGCACTCGGATTCCACGCCATTGCCGTTTGCATCGATGCCCGAAAACTGGACCGCAGCTTCTCCGGCCGCGAACTCACGCCGGAATTTTTCGCGGACCTCCCCGAAAATGTGGATCCTTGCGGCGAAAACGGAGAATTCCACACTTTCGTCTTCGGCGGCCCGATTTTCAACAAAACGATCGCTGTTCAGCGCGGCGAACTGGTGGACCGCGATGGTTTCATATTCTGCGATTTGAAGGAGCAAGAACGATGAACGTCAAAAATGAAAATATCGATCGCCGTCTGTACGCCTTGCAATTCGTAGTCGCAGCCGTGCTGATTCTCGTCGCCGCGGCCGTTCGCGTTCTTCCGCATCCCATGAACTTCACACCCATCGGCGCCATGGCCATCTTTTCCGGCTCGCTCCTTCGCAACCGCTGGGCGGCCTTTATGCTGCCGCTCGCGGCTCTGTTTGCCGGAGATCTCTTGCTAGGCTTGTACCAGCTGATGTTTATCGTCTATCTGAGCTTTGCGGCCAGCGTCGCCATCGGCCGGTGGCTTGCACATTCCCGCAAACCTGCGCGCATTGGCGGCGCGGTGTTCCTGGGCGCGCTGCAATTCTTCGTCGTCACCAATTTCGCCTTGTGGGCTCTCGGCGGCTTCTACCCCAGGACGTTTGCCGGTCTCTCCACATGTTTTTCTAACGCCCTCCCGTTGTTTTGGAACACCCTGGCCGGCGATATTTTCTACGGCGCCGTCCTTTTTGGCGGGTACGCGCTCGCCGAACACCTTTTTCATCTCGGGCAAGACCGCTCCGTCAACGCCTTGTAGCCGCGCCGGTCCCCAGGACGGGGAACTCAAACCGCGAATCTTGCCTTCTACCAGGACAAGAGGCTCTCGATGAACGACACTCCGGAACCGAACTCCGCGCCCCGCGTCGGAGTCGGACTGCTCATACTCCATCCGCCCGATCAAGTGCTGCTGACCCTGCGCAAGCGTGCTCCCGAGGCCGGCCGTTGGAGCATTGTCGGCGGTAAAGTGGATTTTCTCGAGACGCTCGATCAGTGTGCCATCCGCGAAGCCCGCGAAGAGGCGGGCGTCGAAGTCGAGATACTCCGCATCCTCTGCGTCACAGAACACGTACTGCCCGGCGAGGGGCAGCACTGGGTGGCGCCCGCTTATCTCGGTAGAATTGTGAAAGGCGAAGTTAGAAACTGCGAGCCGGACAAGACCCAAGAGCTCAAATGGTTCGCGCTGACCGGCGTTCCGCCCAACCTGACCATGACGGCGCGCAACGCCATTGCAGCCTATCTGGCCTCAGAGGCCCGCGGTTTCGGCTCCGGCATTTAGCCCACGCGCTGCGCTCCGGAGTGCTCTACGGTCTTCCGACCGCCGCCAAGTAAGCCGCTTTCGTGATCCGCGCCATGACCGCTTCGCGGGTGGTTTCGTCAGCCTTCGAGTCCGTCACGAACACGGCCAGTGCCAGCCGCCGCCCGTCCGGCAGCTCAACCAGGCCGATATCGTTCGTCGCCGCAGCCATCCCGTCCCTCACGACGGATGTGCCCGTTTTGTGCATCAGAACCGTACCGGCCGGAAGGCCGGCTTTCATGCGGTGCGCGCCGGTAGGTGAATCCTTTAGCCAGCGCAAAAGCAGTTGGGTGTGCTCCGCCGTCAGCGGCGAATGGTCGCCGAGCCGCCGGAGCAGTTCGACCGCGCCCGCCGGCTCCAACCAGTTCCGATACTGCGCCGATGGGTCGCGGTGCAGTTCGTGCTCTCCGTTCTCCAGATGAAAGCCTTTTACTCCCAACCATGCGATGTAGCCATCTACTGGGCCTGGTCCTCCTGCGATTCGCAACACAATGTCCGCCGCCACGTTATCGCTAAGCGACGCCGCCAATCGCAGCAACTCGCGGAGCGGCACATCCGCGTCCCCATCGGGATATCGATCCTGCAAGGGGCTATAAGTCTCGGGCAGGATGCGATCGCTCGGCAGAAACCGGACCGGCTGGTCCAGCGTAAACTTTCCCGCTTCGACCAAATGCAGCGCGTAAACGCTCAGCGGGAGCTTGAATACGGACTGCATTGGCGGCCGCGCATGCGCCTCCAGGTCGCAGTTCAGATCAGATCCGGGCAACGAGCACGCCACGGAGACTTTCCCGCGCGCCTCCTCCGCGATTCTGCGAATTTCGTCCTGCAATGGGGTTTGCGCCGAGACCGTAAAGGCAAACAGCAGAAACGCAAGTGCCTGTCGCATGCCTCGAGCTTAGCAAACGTTCTGTCAGACCGACTCCCTTGCGAGGGAACGATCCGGGCCGCGGTTGGGCGGGTATCCCGGCGAGAGTAGGATCGGTGCCATAACGGGCCGCCGGGTACCGGCTGTTTGCGCTAAGTCTTTTGCTTGCAGCAGATCGGCAGAGGTATCTGCAAAAAGAGCCTGCGAGCTGGCGCTCAGTATCTCTGTCTCGCCGACGTCGCCAGCCTCGGCTTTGCTATACTTGCTGAACTCATGACCAAGAACGCCGCAGAGATGGGACTCGCGCCGGAAGTCATGGCGAAATATGAGGTGGTTATCGGGCTTGAAGTGCACGTCCAGCTACTGACGCGAACCAAGATCTTCTGTGCCTGCTCGACGCGTTTCGGCGATGCGCCGAACCTCAACACCTGCCCGGTCTGCCTCGGATTGCCAGGGACGCTTCCGGTACTGAACAAGCGCGCCGTCGAACTCGGCATTGCCGCCGCCCTGGCCCTGAATTGCACGGTTCACGAGCACTCGCGCTTCGCCCGCAAAAACTATTTCTATCCGGACCTGCCCAAGGGCTACCAGATTTCCCAATACGAGCTACCTCTCGCCACCCACGGCGGGATTGATATCGAAGTCGGGGGCCAAAAAAAGCGCGTCGGGATCACGCGCCTGCACCTCGAGGAAGACGCCGCGAAAAATCTTCACGAAGGCTTCAAGGATTCGGCCACGAAAGGCTACGTGGACTACAACCGCTGCGGCACACCGCTCGCCGAAATCGTCAGCGAGCCGGACATGCGGACGCCCGAAGAAGCGTACGCCTACCTGACCACGCTGCGCCAGATCATGCTCTATACCGGCGTCAGCGACTGCAACATGGAGGAAGGTTCGCTCCGCTGCGATGCCAATGTCAGCGTGCGGCTGAAAGGCGCAAAGGAATTTGGCACCAAAGTCGAAGTGAAGAATCTCAATTCTTTCCGGTTCCTGGTCAAGGCGCTCGAGCACGAAATCGAACGCCACATCGGCGTGATTGAAAGCGGCGGCAAGATCCTTCAGGAAACGCGCCTCTGGAATCAGACCGAAGGCTACACCGTCGGCATGCGCTCGAAGGAAAAGGCGCACGACTATCGGTATTTCCCGGAACCGGATTTGCTGCCGGTGCACGTAGGCCCGGCCTGGCGGGAAGAGGTCCGAGCCGCGCTGCCCGAACTTCCCGCCGCCAAGCGCGACCGCTTCGTCCGGAGCTACGGAATCACCCCCTACGACGCGGGCGTCCTGACCGATTCGTCCGACCTGGCGCGTTACTTCGAACACGCGGTCCGGGCCGGAGCTCCGGGCAAAGCCGCCGCCAACTGGATGCAAACCGAACTGCTGCGGCGCCTGAATGACAGCGGCAGGGAAATTGCGGCCAGTCCGGTTGCCCCTGGGAGCTTGGCCGAGCTCATCGAGCTGGTCGAGCGCGGCAAGATCACCGCTGCCGTTGCGAAAAAGGTCTTCGCAAAGATGTTTGAGGATGGCCGCAGCGCTGCGGCCATTGTCGAAGCCGAGGGCCTTGGTGCCGAGGTCAGCAGCGACTCACTCGAACAAATCGCCCGTGAAGTGATCGAAAAAAACCCGGACAACGTCGCCAAATACAAATCCGGCAATGAAGGCGTCTTCAAATTCTTTGTCGGCCAGGTCATGAAAGGAACCCGCGGTCAAGCCAGTCCGCAAGCCGTCAACGACCTTCTCCGCAAATTACTGGGCTAAACGCAGCGGCCGCCCTGCGCGGCGGCGCTTTTGGATAAAACCAATGTTGAAAATCGGACAAAAAGCTCCAGACTTCAAACTCAAGACCGACAGCGGAAACGAGCTTTCGCTCAAAGATCTGGTCGGCCGCCGCGTTGTGATTTTTTTCTTCCCCAAAGCCAACACTCCCGGTTGAACCACCGAAGCGTCCGAGTTTCGCGACGCAAAGAAGGAGTTCGACAAGCTGAACGTAGTGATCCTCGGCGCGAGCGCCGACTCTGAAGCGGACCTGGCGAAATTCAAGAGCAAGCAGAAACTGAACTTCGACTTGCTCAGCGATCCTACCCGCAAGATGGTCGAGAACTACGGGGTCTGGCGCCCCAAGAAATTCATGAGCCGCATTTTCAGCGGAATCGTGCGCAGCACGTTCTTGGTCGGTCTGGACGGAAAGATCGAACACATCTGGGATCCCGCCAAAGCCAAAGGCCATGCCGCCGAAGTCCTCGTCAAGGTGAAGGAGCAAGGGTAGAGGAGCACGGGTGGAGGAGCAGGCATAGAGGCTTACCTCCGGCACCGCGGACCAGCGCGCCTTTTTATCGTCACAGCGAGCAATTTAATCTGCCCGAATCGGCAGACGTTTCGACCAGCAGGTTATCGATCAAGCGGGTCTTGCCGATAAAGACGGCAAGCAAAACATAGGTTGGGCGCGAACCGATGCGCGCAACGGGCGCGAACGAGTCCGCGTCCACGATCTCCACGTAATCCAGGCGCGCGAGTTTTTCCTGCGCCAGCACGTCACGAACGGTACTTTGCAAGGTCAGCGCGTCGCGTATGCCGGTCTGGACCTGACGGCCAGCCGCCTGCAGTGCGCGATTCAGCCCCGTGGCTGCGCTCCGCTCTTCCGCATTCAGGTAGGCATTGCGGGAAGAGAGCGCCAACCCGTCCGGTTCGCGCACGATCGCGCAGACCACCATCTCCACGTCGGAATTGAGGTCCAGCAGCATTCGTTCGAGGACGCGGACCTGCTGCGCATCCTTTCTCCCGAAAAATGCGAAGTGCGGCTGAATCACTTCGAAAAGCTTCAGCACCACCGTGGCAACCCCGCGAAAATGGCCCGGCCGCGATTTGCCTTCGAGCCTGTCGCTTAGTCCTTCGACTGTCACGTAGGTGGAAAATCCCGCAGGGTAAATTTCTTCCGGCCCCGGCGCGAACAGCGAATCCACCCCATGGGCTTCGAGTTTTTCGACGTCCGAGGCAAACGTCCGCGGATATTTCGAAAGGTCTTCGTTGGGACCGAACTGGGCGGGATTCACGAAGATGGAAGCAAACACTTTCGAGCACTCAGACCTTGCCCGGCGTAACAGCGAAAGGTGCCCTTCGTGCAGCGCGCCCATGGTCGGGATAAAGCCGATTACATGGTTTTCGGCGCGCGCTTGCCGCGCGACCTCCTTCATCCAAGAAACGGTGCGAACGATTTCCATCGGCGAAAGAGTCTACCATCAGGTCCTCCGGCTTCGGCGCAGAAGGGTCAAAGCCCGGCTGGAGTTCCCGGCGGCAATCATGCGGAGGCGGCGGAGGTAGCGGCGCGTTCACGGTAGAAATGCATCAGGTCGGTGAGGATCGGCTTGAAGCCCTGCTGGCGAAGCATGGTCGCGACTTGGCCGCGGTGGTAGGTGCCGTGGTTGGCGAGATGCTGCATGGACTGCCAGAGCGGATTCTGGTACACGCCGAAATTAAAAGTCTTGTATTCGAGGACCCGATTGAGATCCGCCTGCGAAAGCCCATTAGCGAAGGCCAGCAGCTTTAGGGCGTAGGGCTGCCAGAACTCGCGGAGCGCCGCGACCGTTTGCACGGAGGCCGTGTCCGGAAAGGTGGAAGGAGTGCGCCCCTCGAAACGCTCGAGCCAGACGATTTCGCCGCCGCAGATGTGCGCGAGCGTGTCGCGCACGGAAGAAAAACTGGAGCCGAGCGGCTTGCTGAACTGCTCATCGCTGAGCTGCGCCGCAGCTTCGAGCGCGCGGTTGTTCGCCCAATGGTTGTAGTCAAAGAGCTGGCGGGTGAGTTCGGGAGTCACAGTTCCTCCGGTGGCGACCTGTCGGCGGGGCATTCCATCTCAGTCGGTGAGTTCGACGTCGATGTTGATTTCTCTGCGGGCAACGCGCGGCTCCGGCATGTGGTAGGACTCCGAGTCGGACGGAAAGCTGCCGCGGCGAACGTCCTGACAGTACTCTCGGGCAGCGCTGGAGATGATTTCGCCGAGGTTGGTGTATTGCCGTGCAAACTTGGGCAGGGGTCCGAAGCTCAAGCCAAGTAAGTCGTGCAGAACCAGGATCTGGCCGTCGCATTCCGGGCCGGCGCCGATACCGATGGTCGGGATGCGCAGCTCGCGGGTGATGAGTGCGGCTAGTTCGCGCGGAATGCCTTCCAGCACGATGGCGAAAGCTCCGGCGGCTTCTACGGCACGCGCGTCGCGCACGAGTTGTTCGGCGGCATCGGGAGTCCTGCCCTGCACTTTGAAGCCGCCCATGGCGTGCAGCGATTGTGGAGTCAGGCCTACGTGGCCCATCACGGGAATCTCCGATTCGGTGAGCCGTGCGATGAGTTCAAGCCGCCGTTCTCCGCCCTCGACTTTGACCGCTTCGGCACCGGCTTCTTTCACAAAGCGCACGGCATTGCGGACCGACTCGCCGATTTCGGCGTGATAGCTGCCGAACGGCATATCGGCGACCACCAGCGCGCGCTTGGTGCCTTTGCGCACGGCGCGCGTGTGATGGAGCATCTCTTCAACCGTAACCGGCAGCGTCGTTTCATGGCCGAGCATCACCATTCCGAGCGAATCGCCGACGAGCAAAACTTCAATGCCGGCCTCATCGAGCAGCCGGGCGGTCGGATAGTCGTACGCGGTAAGGCAGGTGATCCTGGTGGCGTCTTCGGGGCGAAGTGATTTTCTCTCTAGCAGCGAAGGCACGGTAATCTTGCCGTCGCCGAACTTGGACGGAACGCTCATGGATGGCTCCGGTGCCGCTCCCTTGTGCGGGATGCAGCCCTCTACCAATAGAAAGAATAGCAGAATTAAGAGGCGGAGTCAGGCCAGAGCGGACTGAGACCCTGGAATTTAGATGTCTCGTCGGTTGGCGACCTGCGCGCGGCCCTTCCACTGGCCGCCTCGTCCCATCCAATAGCGGACTGCGGAAAGCACCGTCCCGTAAGAGTAGAAGAGCGCGGAGACGGGGAGAAACGGCGCCCACAGAGGGGAAAGACGATAGAAGACGACGGTCGGAAGAAAAGATGCCGTCATCAGACACCAGGCAAGAAGAGCGGGGAGCCAGATCCTTGCTTGGGAAGCGAAGGTGAAAAAGACCGGAGCCAGGAAGGCGAGCGCCAGGCCGAAAATAGTGCCGACCAAGCGCAGGGCGGAATAGCCAAGCTGTGTGAACGCGGTGCGGGCAATCATGTCGCGGATTTCAGAAAAGCCGGCATAAGAGCGCAGGCTCACGCTGCGGCGGGTGAGGCCCATCCAGATTTTGCCGCCGGAGCGCTTCACGACGCGGGCGAGTGAACAGTCGTCAATGATTTCGCCGCGGATTATAGCCACGCCGCCAACACGCTCGAGCGCGGCGCGACGAATGAGGATCGAGCCGCCCGCGGCACCCGCCGTTGTTGACCGCGGATCGGCAGTCCAGTCGGGTGGGTAGAGCATCAGAAAAAAGTAGAGAAAGGGCGGGATCAGAAGGCGTTCGGCAAACGTGCTGGACTTGAGAAGCACCATGAGCGAGGCGAGGTCGACTGCCTCGCGTTCGGCGCGAGCGACAAGGCGGCGCAAGGCGTCGCGCGCATGGACGACATCGGCATCGGTGAACCATAGAAATTGCGGCAAAGAGCTGACTGCGGCGGCCACACCGGAGTTGAGGGCCCAGAGTTTGCCGGTCCAACCCGAAGCCAGTGCGGGAGCAGAAATAATCCGGACGCGGTCGCTGGCGCCCGAACGCATCGCGGCCGTGCGAGCCAGGTCTCGGGTGCCGTCGTCGCTGTGGTCGTCCACAACGATGACGGAAAACTCGCCGGGGTAATCCTGGTTTGCCATGGCCGCGACCACCGCAGCAATGGAAGCTGCCTCGTTGCGGGCCGGGATGACCGCGGCAACGCGGGGCCAGTCTTTTAGAGACGGCGTGTCGGTACGGTCGGCGTCCGCATCCCACACCCGCCAAAAACTTCCCCAAAGGAAAGCGAGAACGAACCAGACAATCAGCGACAATAAGGCAAGGATTTCGGCGAGAAGCGGAAACGACATGGTGGTTGGGAAGCCGGCTGCCGGTACAGAATACGGGACGCGAACGCGGCAGACAAACGAGAACGGAACCAGATATGACAGGATGGATCCTGGCGTTGCTTGTAGTGGGCGGGCTGATCGGGCTGCTGGTGTATGTCCTAGGGAGGCCGGACCGCTACGAGGAAATGACCGAGGAAGAGTTCGAAGAGGAAGCCAAGAAAAAATCGCTGCTGGGAGCGGCCATTACGGGACTGGAGGGGACGTTGCGGAAGCGCGAAGCGTCCATGCTGATAGAAGCGAAAGGACGCGTGGAGCGCGAAGCCACACCTTCGCCGGGACACTCGCCGGAGGAGGAGGATTCTTCGCTTCCCCGGCCATCATCGATGTAAGGGTCAGGCCAGGTCGCCGGAGCGGATCGGAAGGCGGCGGACGCGTTTTTTTGTCAACGCGTAAACCGCATTGCAGACCGAAGCGGCCACCACCGGCAAGCCGGGTTCGCCGATGCCGGTTGGCTCCTCCTTGCTTTCCACGATGAAGATTTCGGTCTTTGGCGTGTCCGCGATGAGCGGCATCTGGTACTGATGGAAGTTGGTCTGCTCGACCGCGCCTCCCTTGATCGTGATCGCGTCGTGCAGCGCAGCCGACAAGCCATAGATCGCCGCGCCTTCAACTTGCGCGCGAATGCCGTCGGGATTGACGGGACGACCGCAGTCGACCGCGTAGACCAGGCGATGCACCTTGGGCATGCCGTCTTTCATGCTGACTTCGGCCACCGCCGCAGTGTAGGTGTTGAAGGAATAGTAGCCGGCTATACCGCGGGCGAGACCTTTGGGCAGCGGCGAACCCCAGCCGGCTTTTTCCGAGGCCAACTTCAAAACGCCTTTGAGCCGTGCGGTGTCGAGCGGCTTGCCTTCCTTGGGATCGGTGAAATCGGGGATCTTGCGGTCGCTGCCGATAGAGCGCAGGCGAAATTCGAGCGGATCCGCTCCTGCCGCTGTGGCAAGTTCATCCACAAAACTCTCGACCACGAAGCCGCTGGTGGAATGTTCGACCGAGCGCCACCAGGCGCGCGGCACGCCGGATTCGGCGAGCGTGTATTCGACGCGGTAGTTCGGCGTCTGGTAGGGAATAAAGGCAGCCGTGGCAAATTCGGACTTTTCCGGCGCTTCCTTGCCTTTGGGATTCCACATGGCCTCGATCGAAGTCGAAGTCTGAAAGTGTTTCCATGCGGCGATGTTGCCCTTGTCGTCGAGCGCGCCCGAAAAGTGGTGATACGAAGCCGGGCGATAAAAGTCATGCTGCATGTCGTCTTCGCGGGTCCACAGGACCATCACCGGCTTACCGGTTTGCTTGGAAATTTGCGCCGCCTCCATCACGAAGTCGGCCATGTAGCGGCGGCCGAATCCTCCGCCCATCAAAGTGGTGTTCACCCGGATTTTGTCTCGAGGCAGCTTGCTGACGCCGGCGATGATGTCCTGCGCCCATTGCGGGGCTTGCGTCGGAACCCATGCTTCGGCGCCGTCCGGCCGGATGTGCACCGTGCAGTTCATCGGCTCCATGGTGGCGTGCGCGGCGAAAGGGAACTCGTAAGTGGCGTCTACTTTCTTCGCGGCGGACGCGATGGCGGCATCAGCGTCACCGTCATTGCGATAAGGCTTGCCGGGCCTGCCGGCGTTGTCCAGAAACTGCTTGTGCAAGCTCTCCGAAGACTCAGCCGCGTTCGGTCCGTTGTCCCATTCGATTTTTAGCGCCTTGCGGCCCTCCATGGCGGCCCAGGAGTTGTCTGCGACCACAGCAACGCCGCCCGCACTGAAGGCGCCCGTCGTAACCGGATCGATCGCGAAAACATCGCGCACACCGGCGACGCTCTTGGCTTTCGCGGCATCGAACGATTTCAGCTTGGCGCCGAAGACGGGGCAGCGCGCGACAACGGCGTACTGCATTCCGGAAACGCGGGAATCGATGCCGAATTTCGCCTTGCCGTTGGTCTTTAAGGCCCCTTCAAAGCGCGGCTGGCCCCTGCCGACGATGGTGAAGTCATCGGAATTCTTGAGCGAAACGGTGTTGAGATTGGGAATGGGGAGTTTGGCTGCTTCGTTGGCGAGTTCGCCGTAGGTGAGGAAGTTGTTGCGCGAGCCGTGCAGTACGCCGCCATTTTTGGCGACACAGGTGTTGGTGTTGACGCCCCAGCGCGCCGCGGCCGCGGAGACCAGCATTTCGCGCGCGGCGGCTCCGGCGCGGCGCATGGGCAACCAGCATCCGGCCACGCTGCCGCTGCCGCCGGTGCCGTGATCGTAGATCTCGGGATCGGTGGGCGCCTGCTCGACGATGACGTTTTTCCAATCCACGCAAAGCTCTTCGGCGAGGATCATGGGCACCGCGGTCATGATGCCCTGGCCCATCTCCGACTTTTCGAGAATAAGCGTGATGCGATTGTCGGGACTGATGTGCACCCAGGCGTTGAACGGGTTGGGGGTCTTCTTTTCCTGCTGCTGGGCTGGATCGTCCGCGGCCGAGGCCGGAAGGTAGAAGCCGACGACCAGTCCTGTACCGGCGGCGGCTCCCGTTTTCAGAAATGCGCGGCGATCAAGGGTTAGAGTAGCCATGGGACACCTCAGAATTGCATTCGAACGAGCGCCAATCGAAGGGATCGCAAAGAGCTTGGACGAGAGCAGCTTGTAGCGGACGGTTCCATGCTTGCCTGCGCACGGCCAGGGCGGCTCGGCCAAAAAAGAGCTAGGCCGAGGCGGATTTGTGCCCGGCTTTTATTTCCGCTGCGCGGTGAATGGCTTTGCGGATGCGCTGGTAGGTTCCGCAGCGGCAAATATTGCCGCTCATGAAGTCGTCGATGTCGGCATCGCTGGGATTGGGCTTCTTGGTAAGAAGGGCGGCCGCGGACATGATCTGCCCGCACTGGCAATAGCCGCACTGCGGAACGTCAATTTCAATCCAAGCCTGCTGGACGGGATGGTTTCCTTCCTCGGACAGGCCTTCGATCGTGGTTATCTGCTTGCCGGCAACGGCCGATACCGGCGTTATGCACGAACGTGTGGCTTCACCGTTGATGTGAACGGTACAAGCACCGCAAAGGGCCATGCCGCAGCCAAATTTGGTGCCGGTCATGTTGAGGGTGTCGCGCAACACCCAGAGCAACGGCATCTGGGGGTCGACTTCTACCGACTGAGGTTTTCCATTGAGGGTAAAGCTGACGGCCATGGGAGCCTCCCGCGAGGGCGGAGTTACAAACCCACATGCTAACCGATTTCTTTAGGGTTTGTAAGTCGAAACCCTAACACTCGGACTGCTTTCAGCGAAAAGTCGTATAGGTGAACCGACCCCGCGCTGCTGGTGAACCTACCGGTCTGCGAGGCCAGCGCCCGGACCGTTGCCCTCTGCCAAGGTGCAAATTGCCGCCCTACGGGTCTAGACGCGGGTCAGCTTTGGGCGTGAGCAACTTCCCGGGTTCTGCCCGGCCTCTCGGGCGGGTTCGGCGGTTCGGGCTCCACGCCGCGCCAGCCTACCGGACGGCCGCTGACGGCTTCCTTGACAGAGCGGAAAAGAACGACGTACATGAGCTGGCGGTAGTAGAAGCGTTGCAGCAGCACGGGAATAAGCAGCGTCCAGTCCTCGTCGCGTTCGAGGGCGAAGGCAACCACGCAGGTAAGGACGTCAATCAGCAAGAAGCCCAGGAAAAAGAGCACCGAACGCTCGAGGTTGGCGGTGACGAAGTTCATCTGCGGCAGCCACGACAGGTGCAACTGCATCAGTCCCCAGAGCAGCAGGGAGCCCAAAAACATCAAATCAATGATGGGCGAGACGAGCGGCAGCACCAGCTGAAAGACGAAAATGTTGGGAAGCGCGATCAGGCCCAGCGTCCCGTACTTGGGACGGAACAGGGTGCTGCTGTGTTTCCAAAAAGACTGCAGAGTGCCGAAAGTCCAGCGGAAACGCTGGCGAATAAGGGCACCCGGCGTTTCGGGAGCTTCGGTCCAGGCGATGGCGCGTTCTTCGTAGGTGATGCGCCAGCCGAGGCGGCGAATCGCAACGGTGAGATCGGCGTCTTCGGCGACGGTGTCGGCGGTAATTCCGCCCGCCGCTTCGATGGCCTGCCTGCGCCAAGCGCCGAGAGCGCCAGGGACGACCGTGATGCAGTTCAACAAATCGAAGGCGCGCTTCTCCATGTTCTGGCTGGTGATGTACTCAAGCGCCTGCCAGCGCGTGAGCCAGCGCGAACGGTTGCCGACCTTTACGTTGCCCGCGACGGCGCCGATCTTCGGGTTGGAAAAATGGCGCACCAAATGGCGAATCGCGTCGGACTCGATTTCCGTGTCGGCGTCGATGGTGACCACGATTTCGGTGCGCGCGAAGGCCATGGCGTTGTTGAGCGCCGCCGCCTTGCCGCGGTTCACCTGGTGAATAATCCGGACGCGCGGCTCGGTGCTGAAATTGTTGTCAAGAAGCGCGCCGGTGGAATCGGTCGAGCCGTCGTTCACCACCACCACGCGCATGTCGGGATAGTCCGATGCGAGCACGGAGGTGACGGTCTGCACGATCACCGTCTCTTCGTTGTGCGCGGGGATCAGGACTGTCACGCCGGGAAGCGGATCGGGCGGCGGATTGCTGTCGGGACGAAGCTTTTCGACAAGCGCAAGGATTCCGACGATCAGCGCGCGGCCGCTGACCAGCACGATACCCAGGATAAAAATCCAGCCGATGCCGAGCGTGAACCAGTGATACAGGCCGAAGATGAAACCATCCGCCTTGGCCTGGAGCCACTCTCCGCCGGTAAGCGGAACCATCACTTCTTCGCGCGTCTTGTTGATCAACTCCGGCACCGGAACGAATGCGAAGCCGCGCGCGCGCAGCTGGTCGATGATGGCCGGCAGCGCGGCCACCGTCTGGCTGCGGTCCCCGCCTCCGTCGTGAAACAGAATAATGTTTCCGGCATTGGCCTGCTGCAGCACGCCGTCCACAATCTCCTGCGCGGGAATCTGTTTGCCGTAAGGTTGTCGCCAGTCGTGCGGGTCGATCTTTTGCCCCACGATGAGATAACCCATGTCCTGAGCGCTGGGCAGCTGCGCGACTTCTTCTGCGTATTCCGGCTGATGGTCAATGCCATAAGGCGGACGGAAGAGAATGGATTTGACGCCGAGCGTGCTCTCGATGAGACGCTGGGTGAGATTCAGCTCCCAGCGCAGCTGGGTCGGTGAAATCTCGTCGAATATGGGATGCGTGTAAGTATGGTTGCCGACCGCATGCCCTTCGGCATATTCGCGGCGCAGCAAGCCGGGAGCCTTCGAGGCTTCTTCGCCGATCACAAAAAACGACGCCGGTACGTTCTTCTCCTTCAGGATGTCCAGGATCTTCGGCGTCCAGTGCGGGTCAGGACCGTCATCGAAGGTGATGGCCAGCTTTTTCGGCACCGCCCCGAGCTGATCGATTTCATAGGATAGCGGATAGCTGTCGTAGGATTCGCTGGTGAAAAGGTCGGTAGCCTGGTCGTAGGTAAAGGAACGAATCCCGCGCTTCGGTTTGTCGTCAATGCGCCAGATGTCGCCGTTGCCTTCGAGGATCAGGTCGGGGCCGGGAGGGACGTCTTTTAGCTTTTCACGGATGGCATCGTCAGGACGGGTGGCATCCCAAATCTTCCACAGCGAGCTGTCGGCGGAACCGAGCCTCCACAGCGCCGTGCCTTGTACGCCCAGCCGTTCGGCGCCGCGCATCTGGTTGTAGGCCGTGACCGCATCGAGGAACCAGACCCGGTGTACGCGGTCGTTGTCGTCGGAATAGGAATAGTGAGGATTGAGCGAAGCGGGGTCCAGTTCAACCTGCGCCTCGGACTCGTAGGCGTGCAGCAGCGCTTCCTGAACGCTCAGATCCTTCGCCGGAGGATGCGATTTCCTGGTCGGTTCGGGCCAGTCGTAGCCGTAGTTGGCGATGCCCACGATCATTTTCTGAGGGGGGATGGCCTTGAGCAGGTCGTGCAGGTTTTCCATGAACCAGTCCTGCGCGGCGATCGGACCCGGCTCCGCGGCCGGCCAGTGCTGGTCGTAGTTCATGATCACCACGGCATCGCACTGTTTGCCGTAGTACGCGTAGTCGAACGTGTCGTCCTGCGCGGGCAGCGAGATCATCAATTTCAATCCGACGGCGTGAAGGGCGGGCGCGAGTTCGCCTATGAATTCCTGCAAATGCTTTTCCGTCTTTTGCGGAACTTCTTCGAAGTCCACGACTACGCCCGCTTCGCGAGCCGCGATGGTGAACTGCACGACGTTGCGCACCAGATTGGACCGCGCCGAAGGGTTGCCGAGCATTTGCACCAGTTCCGGGACCTTCCACTCCTGGCCATCGTAGTTGCTGAGCATGCCCATGACGGGAATTTCCACGCTTGCGGCGCGCATCCATTGATGCAACTTGTCGTCGCGGATAATGGCAAGCGCTTCCTCGGGAGATGCCTTCACGGTGCGGTAGCGCTCAAAATCCACCACGGTCAGGCCCCCGTCCGGCGTTACCGAGCGCAGCTCTTCGGGGACGACGAGATCGAGATCCTTGTAGTGCTTGCGCAGGGTGGCGAGGCTGTTGGCGTCGTAGCTGACGTAAAACGCGGCGCGAAGCGGGTCGTAGCTCGCCGGAACGGGCTTGCCGAGGTTGGCCACGCGGCGGTGGCGGCCTTCGCGGATCGCAAGCTTGGCGTTCTTCTGCTTGGCTTTGAGAGCACGGTAATAATTGGAACGGGAATCGGGAACCAGAGCCGCAGGAAGCTCCACGCTCGCGGCCATGTTGAAGAAAAAATAGACCAGCAGGAGCGTCAGCAGGGCTCCGCTCACCTCCATGGCGCGGCGGGTGCGACGCCAGCGCACGCGCTGCGCGTCATAAAATATGGGACTTCGTTCCTTCATTCTTCGCGTGTAGACAACTCAGGCGGCAAGCAGACCGATCTTCCGTCCGATTTCCGCCCGCCAGGTTTGGGTACACCTATTGTAAGATGCGGTCGAGCCATGAAGCGAGTTTTCTCGCATCCCCTGACCGCACTTGTAACCGGATTCCTCGTTCGATTCCTCCTTTTGTGGCGCTTGCCGAGTTCGGCAGGCGACACCGCACTTTATGAAACGCTCTCCAGCAATTGGCTGACGCACGGCGTCTACGGGATGGTGGTCAACGGCGTGCTGGTGCCGGTCGATATCAGGATGCCGGGATATCCGGCCTACCTCGCCGTGGTCTACGCCCTTACGAATCTTTCCGGCGAGGCCGCTCGCTTCTGGGTGATGCTCGGCCAGATTCTGGTGGATCTGGCCTGCTGTGTCTTTATCGCAGAGCTGGCAGCGCGGTGCGCGGGACGGAATGCCGACACCAAGAGGATATTTCGCGTCGCGCTGTGGCTGGCCGCGCTATGTCCGTTTACCGCAAACTACACGGCGGTTCCGCTGACCGAGACATTTACGATCTTCTGGACGGCGCTCGCTCTGGCCACGCTGGTGCCTACGGTCAATCCGGAACAAGGCTTCCGCGGAATCCTGAAATTGGGCAGGTTTCCACGCCGCTCCGAGTTTCTGAAAAGCGTGCTTCTGGCCGGCCTCCTGGTCGGATTCGCGACGCTGTTCAGACCCGAGTCGCCCCTGCTCCTCGTCGCTTGTCTGCCCGTAATCCTCTGGGTGACTCTCCGCCGCGGCGAATTGGGACGCGGCTTACGCGCGGCGGCGCTCGCCTGCCTGGCCTGTTTTCTTGTGCTATTGCCTTGGACAGTTCGCAACGGCGCCACCCTGCATGAGTTTCAGCCTTTGACTCCGCGATTCGCCACGCTGCCCGGGGAACGTGCTCCCGTGGGCTTCATGGCCTGGGAGAGCACCTGGTTGTACCGGTTCCGCGAAGTGTTTCTGGTTTCCTGGAAGATGAACGACGACGCCATTCAGCTGGACGACATTCCAGCGCGCGCTTTCGATACTCCGGAAGAGAAGCAGCACGTTGCGGCAATCCTCGAACAGTACAACCAGAACTCAAACCTGACACCCGAGCAGGATGCCCAGTTCGCACTCATTGCTCGCGAGCGTACGGAGCGCTATCCTCTGCGAACCTATCTCTGGGTGCCGCTTGAACGCGTAGTGACGCTGTGGTGCACGCCGCGCATCGAGCAGCTGCCAATTTCCGGTTCCATCTTCCCGCTGGCCCAAACGTGGGAAACCGATCGTCTGGACCTGGGCTTCACCCTTGCCCTGTTTTTCGCGAATTTGTTCTATCTGGCGTTTGCTCTCCTGGGTGCGGTGCGTCTGTGGAGATTTGCCCCGGAAAGCCGCGCCGCCGTGGCCATGTTGGCGGTCTTTGTTCTGGCGCGCACGATTTTCCTGACCACGGTGGAGACGCCGGAGCCGCGCTACGTCCTGGTTTGCTTTCCGGCCGTTATCGCATTGACTGCGCATGGTTTAGCATCGCGGAACGCCGCCCACACCTTGCCCTCCGCTTAAGCTGCCGCTCTCACAAGGCGTCGGGCGGCTCGGGATGAATCGTGACGCGATAGACCTGCGGGAATCTCTCCTTCACGCGGTCTTCCAGCGCCGCGGTGACGTCGTGTATTTGGGTGATGGGCAACTCGCTTCGCATGGCACAGTGACAGGAAGCGAGGATGTGATGCTCGACTTGCCGCACTCGCACGTTGTGAGCATTCAGCAGTTCGTAGTATTCGGCGGAGAGCTGGTGAAGAAATCCCTCGATGGCTCGGCCCAAGTCGCGCAGATCGCCGACGCTCTCTTCGCTCAAACTGATATCCGTGCCGAGCGGCTCGATGTGAATGTTTACTTCGGTTGGCTCCTGGCGCAGCACCCGGATCGCATCTTCCAGTTCCGTGGCCTGGCCGTGCGCTTCCTTCAGGCTCAGATGCGGGTCGACCTCAAGATGCAGTTCTACGAACAGCTGGCCCTTGTTTTGCTGAGCCGAAAGATCGTGGATGGACAACCCCATGCGCTGCGCCACCGCGCGAATCGCGTCAAAAAACGGTTCGCCCTGCGGCGCGCGCGGTTCGACGTGAACGACCACGTCGGCCGGCACGATATCGCCCACCCGCTTCTCGATGGCGTCGCTCCACGCATGCACCTGCTCCAGGCTCGCCGTACGCGGAACACCGACCGTGGCGTCCACAAAATAGCGGTTACCGGCGCGGCGCAGGCGCACCCGTTCGACGGCAACGACGCCTTCCATCTTCCTGACCGCGGTTGCGATCTCCTCCTGCAGCCCTTCCGGAACGGCGTCGAGCAGGGCGTCGAGCGTGCGTTTACCGAGCCGCGAGCCGACCCACAAGATGACCCCCGCCACCGCCAGGCCGGCCAGGGCGTCGGCGTAGACCAGCCATGGCATGTTCCACCTTTCGCCAGCCCACACCAGGCCGATTCCGACGATAACTACGATCGTGCTCCACACGTCGGTGGAAAAATGCAGAGCGTCCGCCTCCAGTGCCTCGCTGGAATATTTTTTCGCAACGTGCGAAAGCCTCTTGGCCCGGGTGATGTCGATCGCCAGCGCGCCCAGCAGCACGAAAATTGCGGCCAGGCTGGGCTGAATGTGCACACTGTGAAAGAACAACCGGTCAAAGGCTTCGTAGATAATGTAGAGCGCCGTCAGCACCAGCAGCCCGGTTTCAACGAAAGCGGAGAAGTTTTCAAACTTGCCGTGTCCGTAAGGATGGCGTTCGTCGGCAGGCCGATCGGAAACCCGCAACGACAAGAACGTGATGACCGCGGCGACCAGATCCAAGCCAGAATGCAGCGCTTCGCTCAACACTCCCAAGCTGCCCGTGCGAACGACCAGAAACGTCTTCAAGGAAACCAGCAGGAGTGCCGAGGCTACACTCAGCAGCGCCGCGCGCCGTTTTTCCTGTGTCTGGCTTGCCGGTAACGCGTCCATGGCCGCGTCTAGACTACCTTAAGTCTCCGCACAACGAGGATCAAGATGGAGGGACGATCGCAGATTGCGGTATCACGTTGTATTGGCTGATGCTCCATCCAGAAGGGCATAGCGATTGCGGTTTTTGTGCGGACGGCCTGCTCCTGGCGGGCCGAAATGAGGGTCAATGCGAGGACCTAGACGAAACTGCCGCCTACCCGCACTTATCCGCGGGCGAAAATCCCAGAGCGACCGAATTCATGCAATAGCGCAGGCCCGTAGGGTCGGGACCGTCGGTGAAGACATGGCCAAGATGAGCGTTGCAGAGAGCGCATTTTACTTCGCGACGCAGCATGCCCATGCTGAAGTCCTTCTTTTCGCGGATGTTTTCCTGCGCGATGGCTTCCCAGAAGCTCGGCCAGCCCGTTCCCGATTCAAACTTGGTCTTCGAGTCGAAAAGGGCGGTGGCGCAATCCGCACAGCGAAAAATCCCGGCGCGATGTTCGTGCAGTAGTTCGCCGGTACCCGGAATTTCCGTCCCCGCCTGACGGGTAACGGCGAATTGCGGCGCGGTAAGCGTCTGTCGCCACTCCTCGAGCGATTTGTGGACCTTGTGTAGGCGCAGTTTTCCCTTTCGCCTGCCGGAATCGTCAAATTGCACGATTTCAACCATGACATTCGGGTCCTCGGGCTCTTCATGCGGCAGCAGGCTGGAACTGGCTACACGGTCGAGTCCGCGGAATACACCGAAGGCCACCAGCCCCGCGGCGCCAAAGATCAATCCGCGACGAGTCATGTCGTTCATAGGAAGGTTCCAGGCATCCGCCGGCAGAAAACGTCCTCCTTCGCTCGCAACGACGACCTAAGACCTTCGCTGCCGCGCGGAAGCTACCCGGCCGTAAGCAGCTACTTCGCGGTCATGCCCGGAGCGGGCAAAAGCGGCGGACGCTTCGGCTCGCCGCGCGCTCCGCGTACGTCGAGCTCCTCGAATAACAGCGAGGGTGCAACCACCGAGGCCGGCAAACCGTTCTGCGCCGAACCAAACGCGCCCAACGCGGTTCCCGCAAAGCCCGCGACCTGCGTCTGCATGTAGTTGTACACAAACGGATCGTTACCGATGGCGGTTACGTTGCGCAGCACCCGCGAATTCAACCCGGTGATGCGCGCGCCGCGAACAATTTCCTCGTGCCCGTCGCCGGGATAAACCTTGTAGACCAGCAGCGGCAAACGATCGCCGCTGCCCGCTCCGCCGCCGTAACTGGCCAGCAGTTCGCTGAAATCGTCCTGATGCAGCAGGCTGATCGCTGGATTATCCATCTCCTTGATTTCCAGGCAATACTCCTGCTTGTTGGAACGGCAGATATCGAGAAATCTTTTCTTTAACTCGTCCCGCGAAACCGTTTCGCTCGCGTTGAAAAACAAATTGCTCATGGTCGGCTTGGCGTCATTCAGAAAGGCCGAACGCCCGTGGCCGTTGGACTTCAGCGAATCCGGCCCCGGCCGCCGCGACATTAGCAGTTCTTTCAGGATGCCTCCGTCGACGGCGGTCACTCTCTGCGCGCTGACTCCTTCGTCGTCCACGCTGTAACCGCCAATCAACGGCTTCCCCTTAAAGTCCTTGGCGCTCGGATCGTCAATCACGGTGACGCCCGCGGGGAGCACCCGCGAACCGGTGCGATTCACCCAGTCGCTGCGTCCTCCAATGTTGCTCAGAAATTGCTCCATCACCGGCTGGAAAGCCACGGGCGGGCGGGCGCCGTTGAGCGCCGGGCCCAGCACTTGCGCCACCAGCGGAGCCGCCGCGCGTGAATCGAACAGCACCGGGCCGGTGTAGTCCAAGGCAGTGCCCGAAGCACGAAGCGCCATCAGTTCGCTGCCTTTCACGTTCAGCGCCTTTTTCACGTCGTCCACGCCGGGAAGATCGACCGGCTTCGGGGCATACAATGCATAGAAGTTGCTCAGTTCCATGCCGTCCTTGGCCAGCGTGTTCATGCCGGCCTCGACAGCCGCAAAGCTGCGATTGGTGCGGATCTCGGTTCCCTCGCTGGTGAGCAGATATTCCGTGGCATAGACCAGATAGTAGGTAACACGCGATTCGTAGACGTCCGGAAAAGCCCGCAGCGCAGCCGAGGCCTCTCGCACCTCCTGCTCCCAGTTGCGATTGCTCCAGTCCGGAGTCACCAGCGGATCGATCTTCTTGACCGGGCTCACCTGGGAGAAATCGTCGATGTCCGATTGCCGAGCCAGGCTGTTCAGATAAGCGCGCTTGCGCGAGTAAGTCTCCACCGCTTCCTTGAACGCCTGGTCGGTGGCGATCCACAGGTCCTGGCGCAGCGAATCATAGTCGCGATCGATGCCCACCGACCCGGTGGAGCCGATGAATCCGCGGAACCCTTCGTCGCTGATGAAATTGGAGCTGTCCTGTTTGTAGCTGCCCACTCGCGCTTCCACGTTCATGAAGCGGTTGCGGGTGTGCGCGTTCGTCATCAGTGCGCCGAATTGCGCCACCACTTCGCGCACCTCGAGATCCAGAAGCCTGTACTCGATGTAGTAAGGCCGCACTGGCTCGTTGGTGCCTGGAAACTTCAGTTCCAGACGGGCCTTGGCGCGGTCCATTTCGTCGCGCATCGCCTGCAAGGTGTGGTCATTGTCGGCGGGCGCTTGGGCCATGGCATTCGGCGCAAATCCGCACGCGGCAAGAAAAAGCAAAGCTGCCAGCGGCATGGTGGCCTTCATCGCGCACCCCCGCCGTTCGAAGCGGTCTTCCCGTCATGCGCCGGCGGCGGCAAGATCGGCGGGGCGTCGGTGTCCGTCTGCTTTTTCTGCACTTCCAGTTCCGAAGTCAAAATCGCCGGCGACGCCGCCGAAACCGGAACCGAGCCCGACTCCGCCCCGCAGTATCCGTTGAACACTTCGGGCCTATCGCCGGTGGCCACAATTTTCGTCAAGGCGGCCAGCGGCGTTCCCACAATGTCCACGCCGCGCACCAGTTCATCCGGCCGGCCATCGGCAAACACTTTGTAGACTACAAGCGGTTGCACTTGAAAAGCCTGCGGCTGTCCGCGACCGGTGAAGGTGAATCCACCGGCGATGTCGTCGATCAGCAGACCAAATTGCTTGTTCTGCTTTTTCAGCAGGTCGATCAACTGCGCGCGCAGCTGATCGTTGCTCACGGTCTTGCTGCTTTTGACGATCAGATTTCCTTGCCGCGAAACCGGCGTAGCACCCAGTTGGCGACGTCCGTGCCCGTTCGAGTGAGGAAAATCCACGAGCGGCGAGCGCGACATCTCAAAATTCTTCAGGACGCCCCGGTCCACCAGGATGACTTCGTGCGAAGAAACGCCTTCGTCATCGAATCGGTAGTAGCCCAGCAAATCTTCGCCGCCCAGCTTTTTCTCGGTCGGATCGTCGACAATGCTCAGAAAATCCGGCAGGATCTGTTCCCCCACCTTTTTCGCAAACGTCTGTCCTTCGGAAATGTCCTTCTGCCGGTGGCCCTCGGCCCGGTGTCCGAATACTTCGTGGAAGAAAACCGCCGCTGCGCGGCCGGTCAGCAGGGCCGGTCCAACCGTCGGCTCATTCAGCGGAGCCTTCACCAGCCCTTCCATCTCCTTACGCAGAGTCGCGCTCGCCGCCTGGACCTCCTTGTCGCTCGGCGCTTCCTTCGGATCCACCCAGTCGAAGTTGTAATAGCGCTCGATGTTCATTCCGTCGGTGGCCTTTCCCTGAATGAACAGCTCCAGCCGGTAACGGATTTGCCCGCTCTGTAACTGCGTGCCTTCCGAATTCACGAGATAGGAATTCTGCGCCAAGGCCGAAAACGTCACGATGGAATTCAGAATGGCCGGCGACTCGCGAAACGTCTTGGTGTAGGCGCGCACTTTCGCTTCCCACGGCTTGCGATCCAGGGTGAAAGATACTTCGGGCTCGATCGACTGGTGCGGCTGCTCACGGGAAAAGTCCGGAGCGCGCCCCTCCGCGGTGTCCGCCTTCACTTCCTTGCTCGAACGAATCTTGATCAGCGCTTCCGCCGCGTTGCGGTATTGCGAATCGGTCTCGAGCCAGATCGCCCGCCGCACGATCTGCTCGTCGTTGTCGACGGGAACGCCGGCTCCCGGCCCGCCGCTGGGCATCCGCTGGTCGCCGACCTTGTGCGTGTTGTCGAGCGTATAGTCGCCCGTCCGCACGGAAACCTGCAGCCAGCGGTTGTGGTTCTCGGCGCTCGACAGCAACGCGCCATTTGAACCGGAGACTTCCGCGCGCTGCGTGTCGGTGATGGTGTAGCCGATGAAATACGCCGCCGGATCCTGCGCGCCGTAAGTCTTGAACGACCGGTCCAGTTCCGTCTTCATGGCACCGAGGAGCGGCGACGGCTTGCCAACCGACGGTGTGTCCGGGGGACCAGCCAGCGCCGGGCGCGGCAGCAGAGCTGCCCCCGTCACAAAAATCAGCGCCGGAATGACGTTTCCGGCCAAAATACGCTTCGATTTACGCAAAAGAGTCCTCACGGTGAAAACGGATGCACGTGGCTAAAATCCCAGTGTACGTCACTCTTCGGCAGGCATACAACGCGGCCCCTTGTCGCCCCACGTGAATTCGACGACCTTTCGCGGTGTTTCGTTGCACGGTTTTCAAAGTGCGGCCGGCGTGTTCCCGCTGAATTTACATCTTAGCTGAGATACACTCCCTGTCGTTTGACGCGGCTCACTTGACTCCCCTTTGCACTGAGGGAATTTTGATCTCGAGACCCTTCACCGCCATCGCCACCCTAGCCGTGCTTTCTGCCGCCGTCTCCACCTCTACCCAGGACCCCCGCCCGACAACGGCGCCCGCTGTCGACTGGCCCCGCTACGGCGGCACTCTCGAAAACAATCACTACTTCCCGCTCGCTCAAATCAATCGCAAAAACGTCAGCCGCCTCGCAATCGCTTGGCAGTTTGACACCGGAGAGGAAGGCGGCCTGCAAACCAGCCCCATCGTGGTAGAGGGAGTGCTCTACGGGATTACGCCTACGCAAAAAATCTTCGCGCTCGACGCCGCCACCGGCAGCCTCCTCTGGAAGTTCGATTCCGGCCTGGTCGGCACGCAGCCCGACCGTGGCCTGGCATTTTGGCAGTCGCCGCAGGGGAAAGAGTCCCGCATCCTCGTCGGCATCCTCAACTACCTCTACGCACTCGACGCCAGCACGGGCAAACCCATCCCTACTTTCGGCGACCACGGGCGCATCGACCTCCGCGACCATCTCGGCCGCGAACCGGCTATGGCCAACTCCATCTATCTCACCAGTCCCGGCGTGGTCTTCGAAGACCTAATCATTGTCGGCGGGCGCATGCCGGAAACCTTGCCCGCGCCGCCTGGCGATGTGCGCGCTTTCGATGTTCGCACCGGCAAACTTCGCTGGGCTTTTCATACCATTCCGCACCCCGGCGAGCCCGGTTACGAAACTTGGCCACCCGATGCCTGGAAAACCAGCGGCGCCGCCAACAATTGGGCCGGCATGACGCTCGACGCCGCTCGCGGCACGGTCTACGTGCCAACCGGTTCCGCCGCTGCCGACTTTTACGGCACCGACCGCGCCGGCGACGATCTCTACGCCAACTGCTTGCTCGCTCTCGACGCCCGCACCGGCAAACGCTTCTGGCATTTCCAGGCCGTACACCACGATCTTTGGGATCGAGACTTTCCGTCTCCCCCGGTGCTTCTCACCGTCCAGCGCGACGGCAAATCCATAGATGCCGTGGCCCAGACCTCCAAGCAGGGCTTCGTGTACCTATTCAATCGCGTCACCGGCGAACCGCTCTTCCCACTGGAAACCAAGACCTATCCGTCCAGCACTGTTCCCGGCGAAGTCGCCGCAAAACAGCAATCTCTGCCGACCAAGCCTGCCCCCTTTGCGCGCCAACGGCTCACCGCAGAGATGCTGACCGAGCGCACTCCGGAAGCGCACCAGTGGGCACTTGAGAACTTCAAAATGTTTCAAAGCGCGGGTCAGTTCGTTCCACTCTCGGTCGGCCAAGAAACCATCGTCTTCCCGGGTTTCGACGGCGCAGCCGAGTGGGGCGGCCCGGCGCTCGATCCACAGACCGGCATCCTCTACGTCAATTCCAACGAAATGGCCTGGAATGCCGCGCTTGGCGAATCCGCCGACGAAACCGGAACGCGTGCCCTCTATACCAGCCAGTGCGCGGCCTGCCACCATGACGATCTCAAAGGCGCCCCGCCCGACTTTCCCTCACTCGTCGCCGTCAGCTCGCGCCTCACTTTCAGCCAGATCGCCCGAACCATTCAAAACGGCAAGGGCCGCATGCCTGGTTTCCCCAATCTCACGCCCGAACAAACCACGGCCATCGCGGACTTTCTGGCCAACGGCCCGTCGGAAGAAAACTCCGCAACAAAGAAAGAAATCGTCGGCTCCGGCCGGCAGTTTTCCGCCATGAAGTACCACCTCATGGGCTACAACCGCTTTCTTGACCCCGACGGCTATCCGGCCATCGCCCCTCCCTGGGGGACACTGAACGCCATCAATCTCAACACCGGAGAGTATGTCTGGAAGATTCCGTTCGGCGAATATCCCGAGCTCCGAGCCGCGGGCATGAAAGATACGGGAAGCGAAAATTACGGCGGCCCCGTCGTTACGGCCGGCGGAGTTCTCTTCATCGGCGCGAGCAACTTCGACAAGAAATTCCGCGCCTATGACAGTTCCGCCGGCGATTTGCTGTGGGAAACCAGGTTGCCGTTTTCGGGCAACGCTACGCCTGTAACTTATTCCGTTAAAGGACGGCAGTTCGTCGTGATCGCTGCCGGAGGCGGAAAGGACCGAAAGTCAAAATCCGGCGGAGTCTATGTCGCGTTCGCCCTGCCGGCCGATTCTCAGCACTGATTCGCGACCGGGCATGCTCCGCTGGGCTTGACCGCCTGCGGTGGCGTTGACCCGTTGTTTCCGTGTGTTGCCACCACCGGAATCACAATCGCCGGAATCACCGCCAGAATCCCCAGCGTGATGGCGGTACCTCTGCCCAGGTGATGCCCGACATCCTGCACCCCCGGCCTAGCGCCAACATCGGTGGTCGACCCGGCGCTCATCAGCACGTCCAGGCTTGCCTGTGTCGGCGGCTGCGGCCCTGTGCTGTCATTGGTGCGCACATTCGACATCTGTCCGGCTTTCACTTCCACGCACGTACCGGCGAGGTTGCAGACCTTGACCAGGCCTTCGAACACCGTCACGTTCATCGTTCCCGTGGCATTGTCAAAGCTGACAAAAAAGTCCGTGCCCACGACTCCGGCTACGCCGGCTGGCGTCTTCACCTGGAATTTTCCGTCGGACTTCGTGATTTTCTGCGCCTGCGAACGCAGTTTCCCATACGTCAGCTCCAGTTCCGTCTGCTGCGCGGCGCCGTCATGCTTCACTACCTTGATCGAAGAGTCCGATCCCACGTTCAGCACCGAACCATCGTCGAGCGCGATGCGGGCCCGCGCACTCGACTGCGTGTTCACAACGTCGAGCCAGTCCACCACGGTCTTTGCAGCGGCGTTGATCGTCTTTGTACCGCGCGCGATATTCACCGTCGGGATCACGCGGGAAACCTCTCCGGCCCGCTGCCCGGGACTATCCGCAGCTGCGGTAAACTCGCCGGGAACGCACAAAAGCGCGGACATCGCCAATGCCGGCAGGCACACGAACGGGGACTTCGTTTTCATCGGAAACTCTCCTCGGACACTCTCGGCTTATCTATTGTTGTTACTGGAGGCTCCCGGCACTGTCAATTTGATTTAGCTCCGGCGTTTCGCGTCCGCCAATGCGCCCAATCTGGCTTGGCCCGCCGTCGGGCTGGTTGAGTCTGTTGCCTTCCGCCGCAAGACTGGCCTTTCGGCCACTTGTCCGCTGCGCATTCCGCGGCCACACTCATTTGAAAGCGGTTCTCCGAGGAGCGCCTATGAAAGGCTTTGTGGGTCTGCTGTTGGCTCTTCTGATCGCGGGCGGCATCTGGTATTTCTACACAAAGCAGATGCCTACGACCGACGCCGGCACCGCGCCGACTCAGGCCATTAACCTCACCGGCGTTCGCATGGACTTGATGCAAATCGCCCAGGCTGAACGCACCTTTGTCGCCTCCAACGGCCACTGCGTTTCCCTCGGCGACCTGTCTTCGTCCGGAACCATGAGCCTGGCTCGCAAGGAGCGAGAAGGCTACTCCTACGAAGTCCAATGTGGTGACGGCAACGAATTCGCCGTCATCGCTCATCACGCGCCGGCGCCGCCCGACTCCCCCATACGCTACCCCATTCTTGCCGTCGACCAGAACATGCAGGTCGGCGAAGTTCAGTAACTGTACGCATCGTCTTCGTTCTGGGCTGTGAACCGCCGTCGCCGCGCTTCGCAACCGCCAAGAACTGTGCGACCCTGTCGCCCTGAGGTGCCGCGTGGCGAAACAACTCCTCGCCCTCGTCCTGCTGCAGTTCTTGCTTCAACAACCTTCTCCGCCCGAACGCAAAGCTTCTGGCTCAGCCGTCACCTCCAACCGCGACCCCGATCTCCGGGTTCAATTGCCCGCAACCGCCAAATACCTCGGCGCGGACCGCTGGATCCTTTATGGAATCGCCGACTGCGAACTGCACGCCTTCGTTGAAATCGGCCCTGACAAAAATGTCCAGCGGCTCTACTGGATCCAGTTCGAAGGTTATCTCCCCTCCAAGCCGGACCTCGCGCACACCTACGATTCTCCGCGTCACACAAGCATTGGCGGCTACGACTTCTTCGTGACTACATGGCCGCGTGCCGGCGACGAAAAATCGCAGCCAGGCTCTGACCGCGAACACATCGAAGCCCTCATCCGCTCCAAAGGCTACAACATGCCCGCAGGCATGATGTATGTCCGCTTGGTTCACCTTCTCGATGAAAAGAATCGCAAGGAACTGATGATTATCTACGGAGAGGACCTTGCCCCGACCGGCCTAACCGCCGCCGACCTGAAGGAGGGCGGCAAGTTTCGCGACCGCTGGCCGCAGCTGGAGCGCGGCCTCATCGACCGCGCGCAGCAGTCTATTTCTCTGTCTGCTCGTTGAAGCCGGCCCTTCCAGGCCGTCAATTGATGTTCGCGCAGTTCTCCGGGGCCGGTGCGTCGATCCTGCGGTTCTGCTTGGCGAGATCGAAGGGAACCAACTGTACGGCGATGGTGGACGCGGCAGTGGCGCCGTTGCGAATGAGGTGCATGTGCCCGTGGCCCGGATCAATTAACGTCGGTGCCGGTTGCCCCGCCACAAAGGTATAGATGGAACAGTCGAACCCTCTGCCGTTCCTGAAAGCACATCCCTACTTCGACCCCCTTCGCGATGATCCGGGTTTTGCAGATCTGCTCCGCCGCCTCGGACTCAATTAGTGCCATTCCAACTTATATAGCCTAATATGTGCTATCCTGTCTTTCGGGAGGACAGGATGGCACGACATCTGAAACTCCGGCCCCTTACGCGAGGTGAGCAGCGCGTGT
>Ga0306920_100000994_pt1 | contig 34796 bp, 30 predicted proteins | sample flu12Cox44000170_FD_204666 | JGI IMG/M metagenome (GOLD analysis project Ga0306920, IMG submission 204666) | Lab enrichment of tropical soil microbial communities from Luquillo Experimental Forest, Puerto Rico - flux4day.12C.oxic.44.000.170 (v2)... | ecosystem: Environmental > Terrestrial >...
TCCCCACCGCCTCCAGATAGCGGCGACGCCGCACGGCACGGTGGGCGCGCGCCACCGCTTGCGAGGACGCCAGTCTCGCCTGGGCCACGATGGTGCTCATAGCTGCACCTCCGCGGTGCGGAGCTTGCGCATGAGGATGATCACCAGCGGGATCACCATCGGCAGCGCTGACATCACGGCCGCCACGCCCAGGCGCGGATGCGCGATCTCGAAAGCGTCGCGGATGCCGAGGGTCGCCAGCACGTGCGTCGAGTTCGCCGGACCGCCGCCCGAGACAAAGGTGACGGCGTTGAAGTCGCCCAGCAGGAAGATCGTCGAGAGCAGCGTGCAGATCAGGTACAGGTTGGCGAGCAGAGGAAAGGTGATATAGACGAAGCCCCGCATTCCCGTCGCGCCATCGACCCTGGCTGTGTCGCGAATCTCGAGCGGGATGGCCATGCGCCCCGCCAGCAAGATCAATGTCCAGAAGGGCGTCCATTTCCAGATGTGGGAGACGATGACGGCTCCCAGCGCCATCCAGCGGTCGTTCAGCCACGACGGGCCTTCGATGTGGAAGAGCTTGTAGAGGACGTTGTTGAGGAATCCCCACTCACCGTTCAGCATCCAGTGGATCGAGATGAACGTCGAGATCTGCGGCACCGCCCAGGGCAGGACGAAGATCAGCAGCAATACCTTCATCCACCAGCCCGGCCGGATGAAGAAGCCCGACAGCAGCAGGGCGAGGAACATTTTCACGTTCACCCCGAGGGCAAGGTAGAGGACGGTGTTCACCACCGAGCTCTGGTAGATCGGGTCGGCGAACAGCTCCCGGTACAGGCTCGCATCGCTGCCCATCCAGAGCCCATAGATGACCGGGTACACGACGAAGGCGACGAAGACGGCAATGTAGGGCACGAGGAAGGCGACCGCCCACGTGTACTCGCCACCCTTCAGGCCCCCGCGCAGCGAGCGTGAGAGGGTGCGCCAGCGGAGGGCGGGGCGGCCGACGTCGACGACCGATGCGCTGTCCATCATTGCACCCTCACGCCACCTTGTACTTGGCGAAGATCTCCTCGATGCGCTTGAAGGCCTTGTCGATCGCCACCTCCGGCTTCACACCTTCCTTGGCCACGTCGATCATCGCCATGCTCCACACGTGCTGGGAGCGAACTTCCGCCATAGCCAGGTTGTGCACGTAGTAGTCCGGCAGCGTCGGTCCGATGAGGCCTTGCTGGACGTAGCCTCGCAGATGCGGGTCTTTCGGGTCTTGCCAGAACGGGCTCTTGGCGAGCGACGGCATGACGGGCAGCCAGCGGCCCAGCCCTGTCTCGATGAACTCGCCGATGACCTTTGGTTGGATCAAGTACTTCAAGAATTCCTTGCCCACCGCGACGTTCTTGGCCCCCTTCGGAACCAGGCCCTGGGTCACCCCGACAATGCTCGGGATGACCTTGCCCGCGTTGTCGGTCGGATAGCCGATGCCATGGGTCACCATCTCCTTGAAGTACCAGTCCGGGTGCTTCTCCTTGACCGCGACCTCCGTCGAGAGCGTGCCGTCGACGTCCATCACCATGAGCCTGGCGTGGAAGGCGTTGTTGTCGTCTGCGTCGTTCCAGTTGATCGCGCTCGGCGGCACGTAGCCGTCCCGGTAGGCGCCGCCGAGATAGGCCGTCGCCTTGATGGCCGCCTGCTTGACCTTCGGGTCGTCGAGATGCAGCTTGCCGTCCTTGGTGACGACGTCGCGACCGCCGTAGGCCAGGAGAAAGGCCATGAAGAGGTTGTACGGATCGACTCCGTTGGCCGTCACCTGGAAGCCCAGGCCGTACACTTTGCGCTCGCCCTGCTTACGCAGGTTGTCCTGTACCTTCTTGAAGAAATCGAAGTACGCGTCCCACGTCTTCGGGATGTCTTCGATCTTGAAGCCGGCCTTCTCCACCAGCGGCCGCCAGATGTGGCACGGGACGACCGCGGCTCTCAGCGGCACGCCATAGACGCCACGGGCCTTGGTGACGCTGTTGTAGGCCTGAGCGGCTTCTAGCGCGGTTTCGCTCAACTGGGTTTTCTGAGTCTCGACGACGTCGCTGACGTCGACGAGCTTGTCCTGCCAGGCGTACAGCTGCAGGATCTCATCCGGGTTGGCATTCGTCACGTCGGGAACGACGCCGCTGGTCAACGCCGAGATGATCTTCTGTCGCTGCGGCGCGAACGGGATGATGCTCAGCTCGATCTTGTTGCCGCTCTGCTTCTCGTAGTCGGCGACGGCCTTGCGCAGCGCCACGTCCTCGTCCTGGACGAACCCCTGAGCGAACCACACGCTCGCCTGGGTGGCCGCCGCCTTGGCGACATGCGGGAACCCCAGGACGCGAGCGGCGCCGAGGGCCGTGGATCCACGGAGCAGGGAACGCCGGGTGAAATGGGCCATTGTCTTCTCCTCCTGGCCGAAGCATACGGCTCAAGTGCGTCCGCCCTCGGCATGGCACCGGGGGGACTAAAGGATCGAGAGACGAAGGGCTCTGTGGGCTCCTCGAGTACAACGCCTGGCTCCCCATGTCAAGGGGGGATGGCGGCTCTGCGACATCGAGGTCATGCCCCTCGAGGCCGCCCAGGCCGCGCCGATCGAGCGGGCAAGCCGGAGGCGGTACGGACCGGATTAGCTCGCGAGGCGATAGAATCGCCGCGCGTTCAGTCCGAGGACTTTTCGGCGCGCATCTTCCGACAGCGGCGCGAGTCGTTCCTTCAGCTCGCGCACGACACCGAACGACGCGTCGATGTGCGGATAGTCCGACGCCCAGACGAAGTAGTCGGCGCCGATGTGCTCGACCATCTGCGCGGTGACCGATTCGTCAGGGTCTGCCGAGATCAGGCACTGCCGGCGGAAGTACTCACTCGGCGGCATCGTGATCGGTGTCTGATGGGCGAGCACTCGGTACTTGTGGTCCAGACGGTCGAGCCAGGCGGCAATCCAGTTCGAGCCCGCCTCGAGCACGACGCAGCGCAGGCGCGGATACCGCTCGAACATGCCCGCGCTCAGCATCTGAGTGAAGGCGGCCATGACGTCGATGGCGAGGAACGCGATGCTGAAGAGCCCGTCAGAGGGGTCGCGTCGCTGCCACTGCCGGAACCACGGCCGATCGCGCACGACGACGTGGAAGCCAATGGGCATCTCGAGATCCTGCGCCGTCTCCCAGAACCGCGCGAAGGCCGGATCGTCGAAGTGCCGCCCACCCCGCGCGGCCAGGTCGGGCGAGAGATAGATTCCCACGCAGCCGTCCCGGCGCGCGCGAATCGTCTCTTCCACCGCGCCCTCGGGATCGAGCAGCGAGATGTGCGCCACCGGGTAGAGCCGTTTCGGCTCCGCTCGGCAGAATTCAGCCAGCCATCGGTTGTAGGCGCGGGTGTACGCAGTCGCCAGGGCACCATCCGTCACATGGCCTTCCCAGCAAATCCCGATGGTCGGATAGAGAAGGACGGCGTCGATGCCCTCCTCGTCCATGACGGAGAGCCTCGCCGCGGGATCGTACGAGCCCGGGGGGCTGCCGTCGGCGTAGCTGATCTGGCCACGGGTCAGGAGCTTGGCGGTGTCCATGTCGATGCCGCCGAGCGCGCCGAGCTGGCCGCGGAGCGTCTTGAGGGGCTGGCCGTCGATGAGGAGAACTTCGTAGCCCTGGTCGTCACGGGCGATCCGAATCGCGCGGTCTCGGTCGTGGGGATCGAGGTACCTCAGCCAGGTATCGGCGGGCTCGAGGACGTGGCCGTCGGCATCGATCACGATGGGCGTCAAATCATCCATGGAACCGCCCTTTCACGGTCGGTCGCTCTTCCCAAAGGCGCCCACGCAACGCTGGCGCCCTTTCGCACATCAGGGGGACTGATCAGCTTCCTCGCTTCGTCGCGCCCGCCATTTCGCGGCGAACCGCTCGAGCGTCTCCTTCAAGACGTCATCTGTGTCGTCCGCATACCTATTGCGGAGCCACCGGAGTTCCTGGATGAGAGCGCGAGAGGGGTTGGCCAACAGCTTTTTCAAGATGGGGAAGGCTGCGTCCGCGTCGCCCCGGGTGGCATCCAACGCTTCCCAGAACGCGTCATCCAGAAGACTCATGGGCCCCTCTCCGCCTGCTCCAGCCAACACCGCATGTCCATCTCGCGATACATCGCCGCCGCGAGGGTACCTGCTGCCTCTACCTCGTGCGCATCATAATCTAGAGTGACCCTTTAGGCTTCATCGGGTGAACGACGTAGGCAAGCCTTGGCTGACCAAGCAAAGACGCACATGGCGGACAAATCAGTCACGCCGGGTCCGGTCTTGAACCCAAGCGCGGAGGACCTCCGCGACACTCCAGGCTTGGGTCACGCAGCCGCGCGGCGTAAAGGGCTCTTCGGCATCGAACATCTCGCCGATGGTGCCGATACACTTGTGGTGTCGATCGGCCAGGATACCCCTCGAGAAGCCGCCGTGCGGCCGCGCGATCCGGATCGACCTTGAGCCACGCATCAATGAACGGACCGATCAGCCACGGCCACACGGTGCCTTGATGATAGGCGCCGTCGCGGTTGCATCGGTCGCCATCGTAGCGCGGCTGATAGTCTTGTTCCCGGGCGCCAGTGACCGTAGCCCCACCGCTGTCAGCAAGCGATCGGCAACCGCCTCGAGCTCCGGCTTCCAATGAACGGCATCGAGCACGGGATGCCGCAACGAGATCGCGAGCACCTGGTTCGGCCGGCATGACGGATCGTCTCCCTGCTTGCCGTCGACGACGTCGTAGAGGTACCCGACCGCTTCGCACCAGAAGCGTCGATTGAAGGAGTCGCGGCAAGTGTGGGGAGGTTCGCGAATCCTCGCGCGCGTTGTTCGTCTTGTCCCGCGTCCATCCACTAGTCTCGAATTGCGGAGAGAGCCCCACACTCTTTATGAGAGTAGGGTAGGCGCCGCAACGGGCGCACTGAGAAACACGCCGCACGATGGCACGCTCCCAAGGAATCTCCTTGGCGCCGAAGCTTGCCCACGCCGATACGCTATTCGGGGTGGCCGCCATCTTATCATCCGGCCCACCGTGCGCTTAGGGGTGACCGGTCACCAGTGGGTTCCTTCGCGCACACCTCATCCCTGTCGCGGTAGACTCCCAGGTCATGACGACGACACGACGCTCTCCCGGACCGGTCGACGGCGCGAAGAGCCCGGCGGCCACGCTCACCACGCTTGACACGCAGGCGGTGACGATCGCGGACGGCCTGTGGACGCGGCGCCAGACCGTCAACCGCGAAGCCGCGCTGCCGCACGGCTTCCGCATGCTCGAGGCGGCGGGCAATCTCGAGAACCTCCGCATCGCGGCTGGCCGCTCGACTGCCCGCTACCGGGGGCCGGTCTTCATGGACTCCGACGTCTACAAATGGCTCGAGGCGGCGGCATGGGAGATGGGACGCGCGCCGAACGAGTGGCTGCGCGCGACCAGCGCGGCGACGATCGACCTGGTGGCGGCGGCCCAGGGCGCCGACGGGTACATCAACTCGTACTATACGGTCGCCGAGCCGAGGAAGCGCTGGACCGACTTCGCGCACGGCCACGAGCTCTACTGCGCCGGACACCTCATCCAGGCGGCGGTCGCGCTCCGGCGCGCCACCGGCGACGACCGGCTCCTCACCACCGCCCAGCGCTTCGTGGACTATCTCCACTCGCTCTTCGGGACGGGCCGGCGCGTCGCGACGCCTGGGCACCCGGAGATCGAGATGGCGCTGGTCGAGCTCTATCGCGAGACAGGCGAGCGGCGCCACTTGGATCTCGCGGCGTTCTTTCTCGAGCATCGCGGCCGTGGGTGGCTCGGGCCGGGCCGCTTCAACAGCTCGGCATCGTTCCAGGACCGCGTGCCCGTCCGCGAGGCGGCGGGGGTCGAAGGCCACGCCGTGCGTGCCCTCTATCTGACGACGGGCGCCACCGATCTCTATCTCGAGACCGGCGAGGCCGCGCTGCTCACGGCCCTCCACCGTCAGTGGCACGACCTCGTCAGCGGCAAGCTCTACGTCACCGGCGGCGTCGGCGCCCGGCATCTCAGCGAAGCGTTCGGGCAGCCGTACGAGCTGCCGAACGACCTCGCCTACTGCGAAACGTGCGGCGCGATCGCGAGCGTGATGTGGAACTGGCGCATGTTGCTGGCGACGGGCGAGACCCGCTTCGCCGATCTGATCGAGCGCACGCTTTACAATGCCGTGCTGGCCGGCGTCTCGCTCGACGGCGAGCGCTACTTCTACGTGAACCCGCTGGCCAGCAACGGCGAGCCCGAGCACCTGAGCCGCGGTGGGTGCATCCGGAACGAATGGCACCTGGTCGCCTGCTGCCCGCCGAACGTCATGCGCCAGCTCGCGACGTTCGGCCACTACGTCGCCACGCGTGACGCCGCCGGCCTGCAGATCCATCAGTACGCGCCGGCGCGGGTCGTCGCCGATCTCGGAGTCAGCCCCGCGATGGCGCTCCGCATGGAGACCGCCTATCCGTGGGAAGGCCGGGTGCGCATCGCCGTCGAGCAGTCGCCGACCACGCCACGGGCGTTGAGCTTCCGCGTGCCCGGCTGGTGCACGTCGGCGAGGGCTCGCGTCAACGGGCAGCCTGTGGCGCCCAAATCCGACGGCTATCTACGAGTCGAGCGTGTCTGGCAGAGCGGCGACGTCGTCGAGCTCGACTTTCCCATGGACCCGCGACTCATCGAAGCGCATCCGTGGATCGAGTCGACACGCGGCTCGGTGGCAATCGAGCGGGGCCCGCTCGTCTACTGTCTCGAGCAGGCCGATCACCCCGACGCGAGCGTTGCGGACCTCGAGATCGACACTGCGAAGCCCCTGGAGTCGGCATGGGCGTCCGACCGCCTCGAGGGGGTGACGGTCGTGCGCGGCTTCGGGTGGGCGGTCGACACCACGCCGTGGAAGGACCGGCTCTATCGCCCTCTCGTCCGCGGCGGATCGGCGCCCCGCCGGCAAACCGCGCTGAACGCCATCCCGTACTACGCCTGGGCGAACCGCGGGCCGGGAGCGATGCGCGTCTGGATCCCGCGGGGCGCGGGCTAGGCGCGGGTCGGCGACGCCGCCGTCGCGTAGCGCGGCATCACCTCGGTCGTGAAGAGATCGATCGAACGCATCGCGTCAGCGTGGGAGATGTCGCCCCACTGGAACGAACAGACGAAGTAGTTCGCGCCGGTCGCCAGGTACTCGTCCATGTATTCGAGCACCGCGCGCGGCGTGCCCGCCAGCGCTACGCCGCCGAGGCGGTTCGGATGCGTGCCCTGCTTCACCTGGTCGAAGCGCTCGAGCTCAGCGTCGATGTCGCGGCGCATCTCGCGCGTGGGCAACCCCTGGGGCCGCTCGCCGACGAAGCCGAACGAGCCGTCCTTGTCCTGCATGAACTGCGTCAGCCCGCGCTTCTCTGCTTCGAGCCGTCGTGGCGCGGCGAGGTTCCAGCGGTACTTTTCCCACGCCGGCCGGGCGATCCGCATCGCCTCGTCGTCCGTTTCGGCGACAACCAGGTGCACCACCAGGCCGATCATCGGCTCGTGCCCTTGCATGGTGAGCGCGCCCGATCCCTGATGCTCCTCCCACGCCGCTCGATAGCGCGGCACCGCTACGGCGAGCCCGTCGATCGAGCCGACGATGATCGTGTGCATGCCTTCCCTCGCCGCCGTCACCGGGTTGCGCATGTACCAGAGCGGTGGATACGGCTTCTGGAGCGGCCGCAAATACATCGGCAGCTTGTCGAAGCGGTGGAAGCGGCCGGCATAGGTGAGATGGTCGTGGCTGAGCCCCTCGCGGAGGATTGTCAGGGTCTCGAGGTAGCGCGCGTAGTTGGTCTCGGGATCGGCCTCCTGGCCCCAGAAGTAGGCCTCCATGACCCCGCCCCGCCCGACGCCGATCTCCAGACGTCCGCCGCTCAGGTGGTCGAGCATGCTGATCTCCTCGATCAACCGGAGCGGATGGTGGAGCGGGAGCACGTAGACGCACGGGCCGAAGCGCATGCGCGTGGTGCGCTGGGCCACGCTGCCGAGGAACACGTTCTGGGAGGGCGCCAGGCTGTGGATGGCGGGGGTGTGGTGCTCGGCGAGGTGATAGGCGTAGAAGCCAACGCGATCGAGGCGCTCGATCTGCACCAGCCGCTCTCGGTAGATCTGGTCGAGTCGCTGGCCCGGCACCGGCTCGATGTGATCGAACACTCCGAATCTGAGCGCCATGGCGTTCCCCCGTCCCGCCATCCTACAAGATGTCGCGGTCCGGCGCGCTTGACAGCCCCGGGGCCGTGGCGTAGCGTCGCGCCATTCTCGGCGCGGGTCGCGCTCTGGAGGATCGATCAATGAGGATCTCGCGAAGCTTCGCAGGGGTGGCCGCCGCGCTCCTCGTCATGCTGGCCATCGCGCCGGCCGCCCACGCACCGGCCTCGGCACAGAGCAAGACGATCACGCTGTCGATGCTCGCCGGCTACAAGGAAGACGTGCTGCGGGCGAATCTGCCGGAGTTCGAGAAGAAGACGGGCATCAAGGTGGTCGTCGACGCCGCGCCCTTCGGCGACCTCTACAAGAAGCAGCTACTCTCGCTGAGCACGGGCGGTCGGTACGATGTCCTGTTCATGGACGAGCCGTGGATTCCGCCGCTCTCGGAGTTTTTGTTGCCGCTCAACGAGCGGATGAAGACGCTCGACACCGCCGATTTCATTCCAACCACCGTGGCGTCCGGCGCGTTCCAGGGCACGCAGTATGCGGTGCCCGTCGATCCGAACGTTCAGTTGCTCGTCTACCGGAAGGACCTGTTCGAGCAGAAGGGGCTCAAGCCCCCTGCCACCTGGGACGAGCTGCTGGCCGACGCCAAGGCGCTTCACGATCCGGCCAAGCAGCAGTACGGGATCGCCATTACGGCGAGCAGCGACATCCAGACCGCGCTCTACATGCTGCTCGCCATGTGGTCGTACGGCGCCGAGCTGGTCGACGGCGGCAAGGGCAGCCTGAACAGCCCGGCCGGCAAGAAGGGCGGCGAGGTGTTCCTGGAGCTCCTGAAATCCACGCCGCCCAACGTCAAGAGCTACAACTTCGCCGACGTGAATAAGGCCATCCAGCTCGGTCAGGCCGCCATGGCCATCCAGTGGGCGTCGGGCGCCAAGCCCATGGAAGACAAGCAGCGCTCGAGCGTGGCGGGCAAGCTCGGCTACGCGCTGGTGCCGAAAGCAGTCCGCCAGACACCGATGCGTGGCGTGTGGACGATCGGCATCGCTAAGAACAGCGCCAACCAGGAGGCGGCCTGGCAGTTCGCCACGTGGCTCTCCGGCCGTGAGTTCGGGCAAGCGGCAGTGACGTTCCCGAGCGCGACCTCGGCGATTCACAGCCCGCGCTTCTCGGTGCTCAAGGACCCGGCCACGAAGGCGGCCCTGCCCTACGCCGACACGCTGCTCGCGAGCCTGCAGATCACGAAGGAGCGGCCACGGCTGCGTGAATACGCGGACATTCAGGAGAATCTCCGGGTGACCGCGGGCAAGCTGACGGCCGGTGAGCTGACCCTCGAGGCCGCGCTCAGGGAGATCGACGCGGGAACCAACCGGATCCTCGGGAAGTAGCGGCGCACCAAGGCATGGCAGCCGGCCGGGCAGGACGGTGGTTCCTGCTTCCGGGCCTGGTGTTCCTGTTCGCCATCGACCTGATCCCGCTCGCCTATTCCGGCTGGATCAGCTTCTACAACTGGTGGCTCATCCGGCCGCGCGACATCCGCTTCGTCGGGCTCGCGAACTATGCTCGCTTCGCCGACGATCCCGAGTTCGCGCGCGCAGTCGTGGTCACCACCGCATTCACCGTGGGTGCGGTGCTGGTCGAGTTCCTGGCCGGCCTGGCCCTGGCCCTGCTCTTCGCCCAGTCGTTCAGGTTCCTGCGCCCGATCCGCGTGCTGCTGCTCCTGCCACTCTTCGTCGTGCCGGTCGTGGGCGCCACGATGTGGCGTGTCATCTTCCATCCCGAGCTCGGCGTGCTGAACTACTACCTCGGCGTAGTCGGGCTCGGCCCGGTGCCCTGGCTCAGCGATCCGCGCATGGCGCTCGTCTCGATCACCATCGTCGACGCCTGGCGCACGATCCCGTTCATGTTTCTCGTGATGTACGCGGGCCTCGAGGTGCTCCCCGCGGAGCTGTTCGAAGCCGCTGCCGTCGATGGCGCCTCGGCCTGGCAGAGCTTCCGGCACATCACGGTGCCCCTGCTCACCTACATCATGCTGCTGGCCATCCTCATCCGCGGCATGGATGCCTTCCGCGAGTTCGACATCATCTTCGTGCTCACGGGCGGCGGGCCCGGCACCGCGACACAGACCATGCAGATGCTGAACTACCGCGCCTTCGGCCTGGGACACATGGGCGAGGCCAACGCGATCGGCATGGTGACCCTGATCATCGTGGCCGTGATGTGCTTCGTCCTGATGCGGGCCGTCCTGCGGCCCGCGCACGTCGCGAGTCGGTGAAGCCGTCACGTCTGCGCGCGACCTTGACTGGCGTGGCCCTCGCGCCCATCCTCGCCTGGACCTTGTTTCCCATCTACTGGATCGCCACTGCGTCCTTCAAGACCGAGCTCGCGCTCTACGCCAAGCCGCCGCAGTGGCTCTTCGCGCCCATCCTCGACAACTACACGCGCGTGCTCACGAACATCCCGTTCTTCCAGTACTTGAAGAACAGTCTGGTCGTCGCCATGGGCACCACGCTCGGCAGCCTCGTGCTCGGCACCCTCGCCGGCTACGGCTTCGCGCGCTTCCGTTTCCGCGCCTCCGAGGCCGTGCGCTTCTTGGTGCTCGTGACACGGATGGCCCCACGGATGGTGCTCGTGGTGCCCTACTTCCTGGTGATGCAGCGGCTGGGTCTTCTCGACACCTACACGGGCCTCCTCGTCGCGTACGTCTCCTTCGCCCTGCCCTTCTCCATTTGGCTGCTCATCGGCTTCTTCGTCGACGTCCCGCTGGACGTGGAAGAGGCGGGGATGATCGACGGCTGCTCGCGCCTGCGCGTGCTCTGGCGCATCGTCATCCCCATCGCCGCCCCCGGGCTGGTGGTCGCCGCCATCTTCGCCTTCCTCGTGTCGTGGAACGAGTTCCTGTTCGCGCTCATCCTGAGTGGCGTCGAGGCCAAGACCTTGCCCGTGGTCATCGCCGGACTCAACACCGACGCGGGGCCGCTCTACGGCGAGATGAGCGCGGCCGCGGTGATGGTGATGCTGCCCAACATCGTCATGACCCTCGCGTTGCAGCGCTACCTGGTCCGGGGCCTCAGCCTCGGAGCGGTCAAGGGGTAGATCAGAGGAGACTCGTGTGGAGATGCGCCATCTCGGCATCATCAGGGCCCTCGGCGGGGAGCGGACGCCCACCGGCGTCGAATTCCAGTGCGTGACGGAGCTGCTCGCGGCGGCGCGCGTGGCCGTGAGCGCGGTGGCCCCGCGAGTGGTCCGCGTGCGCACGACGGCGGGCCCCGTGGCCCCGGCGAAGCGCTTCAGCTATGTCGTAGGCCGGCCCGACCCGGGCTCGTGGTCCGTCGACTCCGCCCCGAATCGCGTCACCTTGAAGACCGCGCACGTCGTGGTCGAGGTCACCCTCGATCCGTGGCAGCTCGTGTATCGCACGCCCGACGGCCGTCTCCTGACCCAACAAGTGCATGACGATACGAACTTCGCGGGCCATCGCTTCGGTCCGCAGCCCGGGCTCGAGGTCGAGAGCCTCCCGCACGATCCCGCCCGGCACGTGCGCGGCGTCGTCGACACCTTGCTGCTCGATTCCGAGGATCATTTCTACGGGAGCGGCGAGCGCTTCGGCCGGCTCGATCTGGTCGGCCGGACGGTGCAGATCTGGAACCGCAACCCGTACGGGGCGCGCTCCGAGCTCGCCTACAAGAACCTACCCCTCGTCGTAGGCAGCCGCGGTTACGGCCTCTTCGTCGACGTGCCGACCGCCGTCGGCTTTCAGCTCGGCACCCTGTCGCATCGCACCTACACCGTGCACGCCGCGGGCGAGGAGCTCGACTACTACCTGATGGCGGGCACGCCGAAGGAGATCGTCACTGCCTACACCGAGCTCACGGGACGGCCCGCGGTGCCGCCGGAGTGGGCGTTCGGTCTCTGGGCCTCGACCTGCTTCGTCCAGTTCACGGAGGCCTCGGTGCTCGAGGTCGCGCGACGCCTGCGCGCCGAAGGCATCCCCTGCGACGTCTTCCACCTGGATTCGTTCTGGCAGCGCGCCTACATGTGGTGCGACTTCGAATGGGACAGGGCGCGCATCCCGGATCCAAGGCGCCTGCTCGCCGAGCTTCACAAGGAGGGCTTCCACAACTGCCTGTGGATCAACCCCTATGTGTCGCTCCAGAGCGATCTCTATCGCGAAGGTCTGACCCGCGGCTATTTCCTGCGGCGGCCCGACGGCAGCACGTATCATCCGATCGTCTGGAACCAGCGCACCGAGCGGGGCATGGGGCTGTGCGCGATCGTCGACTTCACGAACCTGGCGGCGGCCGACTGGTACCGCGGCAAGCTCATCGAGCAGCTGGACCTCGGCGCCGATTCCTTCAAGCCCGACTTCGCGGAAGAGATCCCCGCCGACGCGGTCTTCGCGAACGGCCTCACCGGCGTCGAGATGCACAACCCCTATCCCCTGCTCTTTCAAAAGGAAGTCTTCGAGGCTTCGCGCGAGCGCGCCGATCGCGTGGTGGCCTGGTCGCGCAGCGCCGCGCCGGGTGTGCAGCGCTACCCCGGCCACTGGTCCGGCGATCCGGAGTGCACGTTCGTCGATCTCGCCAACACGTTGCGGGGCGGTCTCGCCGCGTCGATGAGCGGCCTCGCCTACTGGGGCCACGACATGGGCGGCTTCTGGGGCGATCCGTCGCCCGAGCTGTTCGTACGCTGGTCGCAGCTCGGCTTCCTGTCGGCGCTGAGCCGCTTTCACGGGGCGACGCCGCGGGAACCGTGGCGTTTCGGGCCCGAGGCGCTGCGGATCTTCAAGCAGTACGCGCGGCTTCGGAGCCGGCTCGTGCCCTATCTGGTCAGCTACGGGTGGCAGGCCGCCGACGACGGGGTGCCGCTGATGCGGTCGATGGTGATGGAGTTTCCCGATGATCCCGCCGGCTATGCGTTCGATCTCCAGTACTGTCTGGGACGGGAGCTGCTCGTGTCGCCGGTGGTTCGTGAGGACGGCATGGTGACCACGTACCTGCCGCGCGGCACCTGGACCGACTGGTGGACGGACGCTCTTCACCAAGGCCCGGCGACGATCCGGCGCAAGGTCCCGCTGGACGAGCTACCGATCTACGCCAGGGACGAGAGCCTCGTCGTCCTCGGCCCCGAGCGGAGTCACGTGGGCGAGCGGCCGGCCGATCCGCTGACCGTCGAGGCATTCGTCACGAGCGAGGCGGCGTTCACTGTGCGCGGCGACGTCGGCTCTGTGTCGCTACGGTGTCGACGGCAAGGAAGCGAGGTTATCTTCGAAGCGAGCGCCACCCCGGTGACATACGTCTTGCGGATTCGCCAGGACGCCTCCATCCGGACCGTCTCCGCAGACGGTCGGCCGATTTCCCGGTTGGACGCCGCGGAGCTCGAGCGAGCCGCGACCGGATGGACTCTCGATGGGGGAGTCGTCGTCGTCAAAGCTCGGGCGAGTCGCATCGAGCTTCGCTGACCGAGGGGAGTTCAGAAGTCCCGGGAGGTCGGCTCAGCAGCTCTCCGAGCCCATTCGGAGGCTAATCGAGCGCCCGATACGTCCGCTCGTCGTACAAGGCGCCCGTCATCGGCGCGAGCTTGTCGCGAAACTCGCGCGTCGGCGCCGCCATCGAATGCGCCTCGACTGCCTTCGCGTCGCGCCAGATCTCGATCACCGTGAAGTGGTTCGGGCGGCTGGCCTGCTGGACGACCTCGAAGCGGAGGTTGCCGTCGGCGCGGCGGCTGTCCTCGGACAGACGCTTGAGCGCGGCGACGCCGTCGTCCTTGCGAGGGGGAATGACGTCGACGTGCGTCGCCACGTAGATGCGGCCGCGCACGCCCCCGGGCACGTCGATGGGACCGATCGAGAGCGCGGTATGCACACGCTCGTCGGTCGGCGCGTTGCGGATGCCCGCGATCTTCTCGCGCATATCGGTGGCGTTGGCGCCCTTGCCGTGGGCCTCGAACGCGGCTTGATCCTTCCAGATCTCGAGGATCACGAACTGGTTCGGCTGGTCGATGCGCTGGATCACCTCGCCGCGGAGGTTGCCGCCCTCCTTCTGCGCGGCATCGCGGTAGCGCCGGAGCACGCTCGCCGCATCGTCCTTCGAGGTCGGCATGACCTCGACGTAGGCCACCACGTAGATGTTGCCCACGATCGGGGCCGCCGTCGCCGGCGGGGTAGGCGCCGGTGTCGGCGTCTGCGCGCTCGCGCCCCCGATCACGCCGAGCGCCATCACCACCAGCCCGAGCAAGAGTATGCGAACGACCATGTCCATGGCGGCACCCCCCCGCATGCTACCTTAGGCGCTCGAGGCGCGGAAGAAGGGTGGTGCCGAATGCTTGCCCCAAGGAGTTCCGATGTTTGACGTCCTGATCCTCAACGGCGTGGTGGTGGACGGCACCGAGGCGCCCGGGTATCGAGCCGACGTGGGCGTGGTCGGCGAGCGCATCGACGCCATCGGCGATCTGGCGAGCGCCGAGACGCGTCGAGTGATCGATGCCGCCGGGCTCACGGTGGCGCCCGGCTTCATCGACACCCACACGCATTCGGAGGGCGACCTTCTCGTCAATCCGCAGCACGCCTGCGGCCTGCGGCAGGGCATCACCACGGAATTTCTGGGCATCGACGGGATGTCGTATGCCCCGCTGTCGCCTGAGAACTACCGTACCTACCGCCATTGGCTCTCGGGCCTATTGGGCTGGCCACCCGAAGACCTGGACATGAGCAGCGTGGCCGCCTTCCGCGCGAATTATCACAAGAAGGTGGCGATCAATACCGCCTACCTGGTCCCGAACGGCACGCTGCGACTGGAGGCGGCGGGCTGGCGCGACGTGCCCCTGACCGACGATCTGATGGCCCGGTACAAGCGGCTCCTCCTCGAGAGCATCGAGCAGGGCGCGGTGGGCTTCACCACCGGATCTGCCTACTACCCCGGCCCCTGGACCAGCACCGACGAGCTAGTGGAGATCTGCACGCTGCTCGAGGAGCTGGGCCGCGTCTACATGACCGAGCCGCGGCGGGCCAACCGGGAGCGCGCCGTCGGCGGGGGCGGGGTGCCCGAGGCGCTGGAGATCGCACGGCGAACTGGAGTCAAGCTGCACTTCGCCCACTACCGAACCCACCCGCATTCCGCCGGGCAGGTGACGCAGATCATGGCCGACATCGACGCCGCCAAAGCGCACGGCGCGGACGTGACACTGGACATCTATCCCTACGCCACGGGTAGTTCGGTACCCATCAGCTTCCTGCCCAGCGAGGTTCACGAGGGCGGCCCGCAGGCGATCCTTCTGCGCTTGAAGGACCCCGCCTGGCGGGCGCGCATCGCCGAGTTCCTCATGGCCGATCAGAGGGACATGCGGTCACTGGATCAGGTGGTCGTGTCGTACACGCCCAGGACGCCGCATCTCGAGGGCATCAGTCTCTCGCAAATCGCGCGCGAGCGCGGGCTGTCGCTTGGCGAGGCATTGTGCGACATGCTCTACGAGAACGATCTGGCGCTGGGCTACTGCCTGGCGCCGCCGATGAGCCACGGCCTCTGGCACCAAGTGAGCAAAGACTCCATGGACCTCATTGCGCGCGACGACTATATGGTGTGCAGCGACATCACCCCGGCCGGAACGATGCCGCACCCGCGCTCGTACGGCGCGTTCCCGCGCTTCCTGGGCCGCCTGCGGCGCGAGTTCCCCACGGTCTCGTTAGAGGGCATGGTGCACCGCATGACCGACCGCCCCGCCCGGCGCTTCGGCATCGCGCAGCGCGGCCGCATCCAGAAGGGCTACTACGCCGACATCACGCTGTTCGACGCGGAGCGGGTGGTGGATACCGCCACCTTCGACGATCCTCGAAAGTACCCGGCCGGTATTCCCTACGTGCTCGTGAATGGCCAGGTTGCGGTGGATGGCGACCGCTGCACGGGCGTGCTGGCCGGACAGGCGGTGCCGTAGACGGGAAGAACACGAAGGCTGCGTTCGGCACCGTACGGAAAGAGCGTTCGCTACATCCTGAGAGCAATGATTGAACCGCCGGGGTCGCGGGTACCCGCTCGATCTCTACGCGGTGGACGCGCCCGGCTCAACCGCGATCGGCGTTTCCACATCGTGGGCGAGTTGCGTGAGCCGGCCCACGAGGTCGCCGTAGACGGCCACCCGTCCCTGCAGATGTACCCGCATGAGAGGATCGAGTGCTGGCCCCGCGTCGCGGATCGCTTCGGTCGCGCCCGCGAGCAGCGGGCCGAGGGAGGGCATGATCGGCTGGGCCTTCCCCTCGACCTGGTCCGCGAGCGCTCCGAGGAGCACCGTCACCTCCCGCGCCAGGGCCTGGAACCGCGCCCAGACGGCCGGCGGCATCCCGGTGAGATCGACGTCGAGACGGTGACGGACCACTGCGAGCAGCGTGAGGAACACGTCCAGGGTATCGGCAGCGAGGCGAGCGATGCGCTCGCGCTCGGCTTCCGCGTGCGCGCGTCTCACGCTCCACTCGAGCTTCGACTCGTCCTGGAGACGCAGCGTCGTCGTCAAGTCCTGATAGACCTTCCACCGCCAGCCGCGCGCCGGCGCGATCGTCGCCGCGGTGGGCTCACCGCGAAGGCCCACGTGTGAGAGGCCGGCCAACGACCGGAGCGCCGTCGCGAACGCACGGCGCATCTCCGTCCCGGCCAGGACAGGACCGCTGAGGCCGTAGACCAGGCCCGCGATGATGATCCCGAGGAGTACGCCGATCACCCGATCGCGCGCCGGTTCCAGATTGGTGGTAGGCCCGAGGTCGTTGAGCGCCGATAGACTGAACGCGAGGGCCGTCTGGAACCCTGCGTACGAGATGCGCGAGCTGCCGCTGTTGATCCACCCGGCCAGTGCCATGCAGACCGCCACCACGATCAACAGCGACGCCAGACTGTCCATGTTGGGCATCACCACGACGATCACGAGGAGCCCCAGCGCCCCTCCCAGCGTGGCGCCGACCAGTCGCAGGAGCGCTTTTCGCGCCGTCGCCCCGAAGCTGGATTGCGCAACGAGGATCGTCGTCAGGGGCGCGGTCGCAAGACCGGGCCAGGCCAGCCCTTGATAGGCGACATAGGCGATGGTCGCGGCGAGGCCAGACCGGAGGGCGAAGCCGATCGCCTCGATGTTCGTGATGCTGAATGCTGGCGTGAAGAACGAGCTGGTGGGCGCGTCAAGGAGCGCGCCGGCCGCCGGGATCGACGCTGGTGAGCGGTCGCGATCGAGGAAGCCGGTCGCGCGCGGGAGCGAGTCGAGCACGCGCTCCAGCTCGATGAGGGCCGGGAGGATAGGGGCGTCGCCCGGGGCCGTGAGGCAGCTGTCAAACCCGGGTGTGGAAGACTCACCGGCCGGCTCGGCCGGTTGCCTGCTGGCGAGCGCGCGCCGCAGGCGCGCGCAGCCGGTGGCAATGGCGTCCAGGCGTGCCTGGACCACTGCGGACGGCACCGTATCGTAAGCGCCCCCGGCGCGAGCGAGCCCGAGCGCGGCGGTGAGCAGCTGCTCGATTCCACCGATCAACGCGATCTGCTCGGCGTGACGCAGTCGCAACGAACGGGATCGAGACTCGGCATCGGTGAGCAGATCGATCTGGCGGGACAGTCCCGTCAGCACGAGCGCTTCGAGCCGCGCCGCATCCGGACGCCGCCCATCGCGCACGGCTCCCACGAGTCCCTCCACGACCGCCAGCCGCTCGCCGAGCTCTCCGAGGAGCTGACCTTCGGCGTCCTCCGGCCAGAGGAACAGTTGTGCCGCCGTGCCGATCGCGGCCCCGAAGGTAACCATGGCGAAGCGCCAGAGCCCGAGGTAGACGCCACCCTCCGGGCCGGGAGCCTGGGCGGTCAGGACGAGCACGGTCGTGATCCCACCCAGGAGCCCGAAGTAGGGAGCCGTCGTGGTGTTGGACAGGAAGATGAAGAAGGCGGCAATGGGTCCCATCAGCGCGATGCGGAGCCACGGGAGGTCGGCGAAGACGATGTTGCCGAGGATACCGACCGCAGCGCCCGCCATCGTTCCGAGCAGTCGCAGCACACCCTTCCGGAACGACGCCCCTGCGTTCGGCTGGCTCACGACAAAAATTGAGATGAACGCGTAGGGCCCATGCTCGATGTGCAGGGCCATGACGAACGTCACGGCCACCAAGGACGCGACGACGATGCGCAACGTCGCCCTTACGCGGCCCGGGGTCGGGGCCAGCTCGGCGACGAGCGTCGACATGAAAGTCACCGACCCGCTCCTCCTGGAAGGTCCGCACGGGGAACCGGTAGCCGAGGCGACCCCGTTGAGCGTGCACGATTGCCGGATCTCGGCCGATCGCGGTCCAGGTCAGCCGGGATGCAATCTGCGGCATGCTAGGCTTGATGCACGGGCGCCGTCAATCGGCCGGCGGACCTGGCCGAGTCCGGGATGTTCGGTATGCGTCGAGAGTCAGGACGGGCGGTCGCCGCTCTCCGGGCTGCGGTATTTCGCTGGAACCGTCTCTGCGTTGTTCGTCCAGTACGCGACGCCGTGCTCGTCGGTCCAGTGATAGATCCGCTGGGGAGAAGAGGACGGCACGGGCTCAGCGACGATCGGTGTATTCTGTACCGGAGACGCGAGCGGCGAGGCCGCCGCCGGCGGGGCCTCTGGGACGGCCGGAATCCAGACCCATCGGTAGGAGTCGCCGCCGTCGCTCTGCAGAACGTACTTGCCGGTTGAGAACACCACTTCACGCTGGACCTCGGGCGCCGGATCATCCCACGGAGACTCTTCTGCCACCGGCTCGGGGTAATAGACCGGATACGGATAGTAGACGTAGGAGGGATAGGGGTAGTAGTAGGTCTGGGCGACCGGGCCCCGAAAGAACCGACGGGGCTCGAAACGCGCGGGCTGCACGTGAGGGCCCCGGATCCTTCCGTCGTGCTGATTGTCCGCCAGGGCTGGAGCTGCGAGGGCAAGGGACAGCACGCCGACAGAGACAAGACCGATGATCTTTTTCATAGCTCTGGCTCCTCCTTCTTTGAAGGATAGAGCGAAGATATGATGGCCAAATGAACCGCGTGTAAAGAATTGTAGGAATGCGCGACTCTCTCCCCCGACCTGGTGAGGTGGCTGCTCATGTGCATTGTGGCATCGGCTTTTGGGCGGGGCGAACGCTTCCGACGCAGACGCCGCGAGCACGGTCAAGGTCAGGAGCGGCATCGTCCGATCGATAGACAATGGGCACGAGCCGCCACCGGGATCGGCGCGGCCCTCGGCGTCACCATCCTCTGCGTCGCCGCCTGTGCAGACTCGGCAGCGACCTGTTCCCGGGCGGGCGGAGAGTACGCGAACGGGGCGTGCACACTGTCCGGCCCCTCGCAACAGGCCGCGCGCCAGTGGTGCGAAGCAAACGGAGGCGTGTACCTCGCCGGCCCGAACCTCTGTGGGTATGGATCGGGCGGGCCCTGAGCCCCTTCCTGCATCCGCTTGTGGGCACGCGAATGCGCCCTCGATCTTGTGGGCTTCGTGCAGAGCGTCGTGGCACATCTTGGGTCTTGACCGCACGAGACGCGAGCGCGAACGTGAAGGTATGAGGACGTAGCCGCCGGTTAAAGACGTTAGCGTCACCGGAGGAAGAAGGAAGGAGGAACACAATGCGTGGTTTGATGCCATGGACAGGAATGAGCGGCGAAAGACAAGAGATGGATCGCATGTTCGATCGCTTCCTCGAGGGCCGCTGGGATGAGTTCCCTACGCTTGGCGATTGGACTCCTCACATGGACGTCTCTGAGACCAAAGACAGCCTGGTCGTGAAGGTCGAGGTGCCAGGCATGGACCCGAAGGACATCCACCTCGCGCTTCAGGACAACCTGCTGACGATCAAAGGAGAGAAGCGGCACGAGAAGGAGGAGAAGGACGAGCACTACCATCGGGAGGAACGTGCGTACGGAGCCTTTACCCGGAGCTTGCGGCTTCCGCTGGCGGTTGATGCGAGCAAGGTGACGGCGAGCTTCAAGAACGGACTCCTGACTGTCACGCTGCCAAAGAGCCCGTCAGCCAGGGGTACTACGATACCGATCAAGGCAGAACAGTAGGAAAGCCGCATTCGCGGGAGTGCGTCACCTCGGTCGTGAAGTCTCCGTGACGAGGTGACGAGTCAGGCGACCCGCGACCAGTCTTCCTGGTCGCGGGTCAAGCCGTCGGCCACCCGTCACCTCTTGAAGACGCTCACCGGGCTCGTCATGACTGTCGAGTTCGGAACAAGGATCCGACGATCGTCAGCCTGGATGGTCGTGTAGCGCATGTCGATTTCGGAGACAAGACCCTCGAAGCCGGCGACGGACACATGGTCATCGGTCCGGAACGGCCGGTAGCTCAAGATCACGGCCCCGGCCACGACGTTGGCTAAAACGTCTTTGAGGGCAAAGCCGAGCACGAAACCGGAGAGGCCAAGGCCGGCAACGAGCGCAGACACGTTGAATCCGCTCGTCCCGAGCGCGGTGACTACGCCGAATGCGAGGGCTGCTCCTTTGACGAGCTGGCGAAACATCGTCACGATCTCGGTGTGTAACCGGCGCGCCGTCCCGATCTTAACGACGAGCGCCTGCAGCACGATCGCTATGATCCAGAATGCCGCAAGTATGGCCAGGCTTCCGAGCGCCCGGGGCACGAAGAGCACGCCAGCCGTCAGAAACTTTTCGACCGCGTCTTGCATGGTTCTCCTCCTCGATGTTCTCTCTCAGTGCGACGAGTTCTGCCAAGAAGGCCAGCATCTCACGTGCCACAGCGACTGCTCTTTGCGAACCTTATAGTGCGTTCGGTAATATCTACCCCCCCCCGCTGATCCTTCGACGATTTTAGACGCTGAAATTCTTCCAAGCATACTCGTCCACCCTTAGCCTCCCCCTCGCGCTCGTGCTGGATGTGGATGCGAGCTCAGCTTGCATCGGTGCGCTCGGGGCAGCACGATGATTGAAAGGGGGGCCGCGACCAATTCGACCGGCCCCGACAGACGCAAGCAGGAGGCGAGCATGATGAGGAACATCGACCGCCACGAGGTCCAGAGAATGGCCGGGACGGCGCAGCTCGTCGAGGTGCTGCCGGCCAAGGCATACGAGGCGGAGCACCTGCCGGGTGCGATCAGTGTGCCATTGTAGTCCCTGACCCGCGAGGCAGTGAGCCGGCTGGACCACGGCCGGCCGGTAATCGTGTACTGCCACGACAACCAGTGAGACCTGAGCGCGCGAGCCGCGTCGCGGCTTGAAACGCTCGGATTCACGGAGGTGTACCGTTATCAGGCTGGCAAGGCCGACTGGCTGGGGGCAGGGCTGCTCCGTGAGGGGCGCGAGTCGACGAAGCCGCGAGTCGGTGACATGGCGCGCCGGGACGTCGCAACCTGCCGTCTCGGCGAGCCGGTCAATGCCGCGCGCGAGCGCGCTCGCGAGGGCGGCTGGATGGCGAGCGTCGTGGTGGACGACCAGCGTGTCGTGCTAGGCCTGGTCGATACTGGCTCGGTGGACGGGGCGGCAACCTCCACGGTGGAAGAGATGATGGATCCCGCTCCGCTCACCTTCCGGCCCGATGTCGGCATCGACGAGCTCGCGGATACCGTGCGGAAGCCGCGAGCCGCGCCGGTGCTGGTGACCACGCTGGACGGTATCTTGATAGGGCTGCTGGAAGCGTCGTCCCACCGCGGCTGAGCGATTGAACGCCGAGACGGGTCTTCCGATGCTCGACGCAGGCCCTCTGACCGGCTCTGGTCTCAGGACCGTCGGTACTGAGCGAGTTCGGCCACCGTCCCTTCCGTGGCCGCGGTTTCCGATGCCAGCGACTGCAGGGTGAGACCCTGGAGCGCATCGCGTAGCACTTCATCATGGCGGCGCAGCACGCGAAGGACGGCCGCGGCGCCCGGGCCCTGCGCATGCACGTCGTCGACGCCGGGGTTTCTGATCGCATCGACCAGGTCGACGACGAGGAGCTGGTCCGCGGGTCGGGCGAGAATGAGGCCGGGCGGCTCGGCGGCCCGCGCCAAGATTCCCCGAGCCACGAAGCCCTCGACGAGATCCTCGAGAATCGTCAACGGTGCGCCACCGATGGCGGCGAGCTCTCCCACCGTGTGGGCGGGGAGGCCTGCTTGATGCCGTCGAGCGATCTCGACGAGGGCGATGAGCCCAATTTCGTCCCGGAAGCGGACGCCATGCCGCTGACGGACGGCGGCGTACGAGGTCGGATCCTGGTACACGTAGGCGATCTGCGCCCCGATGAGAACGACCAACCAGGCCACCTGGAGCCAGATCAGGGACAGGACGAGCACCGCGAAGGTCGAATAGATTGCGGCGTAAGTGGTGGAGCTGGCCACCAGGGCGGCGAAGACAATGCCGGAGATCTGCCACAACACGGCGGCGGCGAGGCCTCCGACAACGGCGGCGCTCAGGCGCACATGGGTATAGGGCAGAAAGCGGTACAGGAACGTGAAGGCGGCGGCCAGGAGGAGCAGGGGCACGACGTGCCCGGCCACGAAGACCGTAGCGGCCTGCAGTCGGGTGATCTGGAGGAGGCGCTGAACGAGCGCGGAGCTTCGGAGCGATGCGATGATGCCGAAGGCGGCGAAGACGAGGACGGGTCCCACGAGGAGCACACTCAAGTAGTCGGTGAACTTGCGCGGAAGTCCGCGCGACCGACGCACGTTCCAGATGTCGTTCAGGGCCGCCTCAATCTTGCCGACAAGCGAGACCGCAGTATAAAAAAGACCGGCCACGCCGAGGGCGCCCAGAACGCCGATGTTCATGCGGCTGACGAAGTCGACCACGCGCTGGGTTACGTCTGCCGCCTGGGGACCGAGGGGCTCCAGCAATCTCGTCAGCACAGGCTGCAGCCGATACTGGGCGCCAAACGCCTTGAGCACCGAGACCGTCACGGCGAGAAGTGGCACGAGGGACAGCAAGGTGGCGTAGACGAGGCCCATGGCATGGAGGTTCAGCATCCGATCCTGGAACGCGAGCACGGCCACCACCAACACCCGGGCAAGGCGGATCGCTATTCGGGAGGCGAAGGGTCGACCCGGCTGGTCATTCCACAGCGCCTCGTCGGCCCTCCGTCTTATACTCGACCAGCCCCTCGACGCTTCCATGAGCAGTTCTCCTCGCTGGTCTCGCGCTGCCTCACCACTCCGAGATGCCGGCCGTCGGCGCTCGTAGCGGCATAGGTCTCAACGATAGGCTCGCATGCCGCTGATCTCGCCGCTACTACCTCGCCACTGATTCGGACTCGTGGCACCTTCGAGTCGCGGCGAGCCCCGGATGTTCTCGCATCCCGGAAGCCTCACGTCTCCTTGATGTTGAACGTCGTACACGCTTGGTCGAGACTGGTGGTGAATTTCGAGTGATGCGTTCCCCCAGGTTTGTCATAGACCTGTACGGCCGCTAACCATTTGTCCACGAAAGAGCCCGCGGCGAGAGCATCTTTGCTTCCAACCTGCTTGAAGAGGTCGACCACGCAGTCTCGATCGGTTTTGCCCTTGCCGGTGAGCGTCAGCAGAAAATCATGATACGGTTTCAGTTCGCTATTCATCAGCTTCTTCAGATCGGCAACATGCTCCCTTTCATGGGTCTGTACCTTGCTGCATAAGGCCTCGCCGTCGGGTTTCCCGTCCAGCTCAACGTTGACTGAATCCTTCGGACCTTTGCCCGCGCATACCGAAGGGGCGCCGCGCAGAATACTCGCCGGAAGCCACCCGACCATTTCTTCTTCTCGTTTGGCTTGGTAATAGCGCTCACGTCGGCAAAAACGCTGAGTGCGTACGCGGACGCGTCAACCTTGCCGGTTCTTTCATCCTTGGTCTCCTGTTTGAAGCTGTATGTCTGAGGTTGGAGCGCATTGAATACGGCTTCCTTGTAGGCCTTGATCGTTAATCCGTCCGGAAACACCGTCCCGTTCATTCCCGGCCGCGTTGTTCCCAGGTTTGTGGTGCCTCCCAGCACAAGAGGAATCGGGTCCAACAATGTCGGCTCCCCCGAACTGAAGTCGATTTTTCGCTGAAGGAGAAGCCGTTGAGCGGCCCGGTTCCCGATCGTGCGCTGCAATTGAAGAATGATCGCGTCCGAACTTTTGTGCCGAACCTCGGCTCGAGCGAGTGGTGCAGGCTTGCTGATCGCAGCGTGCTGGGTAGTCTGCTGAAGAACCCTTTGTCTCCGCGCAAAGACTCGCATGGCAGCTGCCTGCAGGTCCGATTATAGCTGCACGGGAGCCCTCGCCGCCTTCGAGGTCCCGCAAGGCGGTCAGGATTGCGCGGTCTCCGTGATTCGGGAAAGGCTGCCGAACGATGGCTTGTGGCGGGCCCGGGCCTCTGGCGCGCCGCCGCCCCAGCCAGGCAGCGCTCGATCAGGTCCGAGGGGCAGTCCTGGATCGACCCGTCTCCTCCCGGTAGGGCCTGAACTCATAGGCGATGCCACCCCGGCGCCGCCGAGGTTCGCCGGCCCCTACCCTCCTTGACAGCGTCCTCGGCTGCGCCGATCTCGCCCGCATCTGTTACTATATCCACCGAGGTGCGGGTGGCAGACTCACCAATCTCAGGTCAAATGACGCGGGCAGAGCCCGTTCCCGTCGGCAGATGCGTGAGTGGTCGCTACCGCATCCTGGGCGAATTGGGATCCGGCGCGTTCGGTACGGTCTACCGTGCCGAGGATGGCGCCACCGGCCACTTTGTAGCGCTTCGCCTCCTACCGCCAGTGCTCACCAGCGCTTCTGCCGCCGCGCAGAGTATCCGGCGCGCGAGTCGGTCGCTTCCCTCGGTGTCGACGATGCACCCGGCTCTCGTCCACGTTTTGGAGTATGGCCAGACCGAGGACGGTCAACTCTTCGTCGTCACGGAGCTGGTGACGGGGCAGAGCCTCCGCGCGTGGCTCTCGTCGGCCCCTCTCGACGTAGCCGAGAGACTCCCCTGGGTGATCGAGCTCGGTTCGGCTCTCGAAACCCTACACAATAGGGGGTACGTGCACGGTGGCCTTCGGCCCCGAAATGTGGTGCTGAGCGAGGGGGGACAACTCAAGCTCCTCGACGTCGAGTTGTGCGGCTTGCGGGATCAGCCGGAGCTCACAGATCTCGTGAGCGAAAAACCCGAACGGGAGCACCTCTCACCAGAGCAGATCCAGCATGATCCCGTCACGGAGAAGACCGACATCTACGCCTTCGCGCTCGTCGTGTACGAGATGCTGTGCGGAGCATCTCCCTTTCCGGCCGAGACGCTGGAGGCCGAGGCCACGGCCCAGCTGACCGCGACAGCCGTGTCCATGCGCCATCGACGGCGTAGGATTCCTCGCTCGGTGGACTCCGCCATAATGGCCGCTCTCGACACGAAACCGGAGCGTCGGCCATTCATGCACGTCATTTTGAACCAGCTATGGGTCGAGCAGAACCGTCCTGCCTCCGACCGCCGGCAACGCGTCTCGATGGTTGCCTTCGGTGCCGTGATCGCATCACTGCTGCTGGCACTGGGTTGGATGCTGTGGACATCTAGACCCGCCGATCATCCGCTGACCGCGCCGACACGGCAGGAGGCGAAGCCGGCGACAACGGTCCTGCCGCCCGAGCCCACCAAGCCGAGCACCGACTCCGAGCCCGTCACCCTCGCGGAGCCCGCGCGACCCGCGCCGCCACCGCAGGAGGTGATGCCGGCGACGACGGTCCTGCCGCCCGAGCCCACCAAGCCGAGCACCGACTCCGAGCCCGTCACCCTCGCGGAGCCCGCGCGACCCGCGCCGCCGCCGCAGGAGACGAAGCCGGCGACGACGGTCGTGCCGCCCGAGCCCAGAAAGCCGAACGCCGACGCCGGGTCCGTCCCACTCGCGGAGCCCGCTCGACCAGCGCTGCCACCGGCCCCGTCATCGCCCTCTCGTCCTCCGTCGTCTTCAACCTCGAGCGCCCGCAAAGTGGAGCGTCGCGAGCGGGTCCCTGGTTCGTCGACTTCCCCCTCTCCCACTCCAGAGCGTCCGAACACCACGAGCGGAGCGGACGACCCCGACCCCGGTCTCGTCGTCGACTGGCTGCTCGAGCGAGCCGCCGGACGGCGACACTGAGCGTGCACGTCCCGTCCAAAGCTTCTTGCAGCACGCTGTATCGAATCTAGCGCTCTAGAACCCTCCTGATGCTCACGCTCCTGCATCCACACGGCGTCACAGGCAGTCATGCCTGATGGCTGGAGAAGCTGGATGTCGGGTTCATCCTGCCGTCCGCCATACGCGAGCTGACCGCGCAGGGCCTCGGCAAGATCCTCGTAAGCTCGCTGCCGCACTGGCGTCAACACTGGACCTAGTTGCGGCGATGCGATGCGGCCAAAAGGGCAGCCCATCACAGGTGAGGCCCACTGACGTGGTCCTCTAGCGGCGGTCGACGACCCGTACCGCCTTGCCGGCGGGTCGGGGCAGCTCACCTTCCTTGAGCACGGTGATCTCCGGGCTCAGATTGAGAGATTGCTTGAGCGCGTCGCGCAGGCGGGGCAGCAAGGTCTCGTCGAAGCCCTCCCGGGCCTCGAGCAGGAGGGTCAGGCGGTCACTGCCGCTCGGGGCGCGGTCGAGCACGATCTGATACTCGTGCCCCACTCCCGCGTGCTTAAGTGCCAGCGATTCGATCTGGCGTGGATAGAAGTTGACGCCGCGGAAGATGACCATGTCGTCGGTCCGCCCCCGGATCCGGTCCAGGCGCAGATGGGTGCGGCCGCACGCACAGCGGCTCCGGCTCAGCACCCGCGTGAGGTCGTGCGTGCGGTAACGAATCAGGGGCAGCCCTTCGCGGGTGAGCGTGCTCACCACGAACTCCCCCTCCTCGCCGTCGCCGCGCGGGGCTCCCGTGGTCGGATCCACCACCTCGCAGAAGTAGTGATCCTCCCAGACGTGGATGCCGTCGCGCGCCTCGCAGTCGATGCCGAGCCCGGGCCCGCCCGTCTCCGTCATGCCGAAGATGTCGAAGGTGGTGATGTGAAGCTCGCGCTCTATCCGCCGGCGCAGATCGTCTGACCACATCTCCGCGCCCAGGATGGCCACGCGGAGGCTGAGCGAGGCAAGGTCGAACTGCTCCTCACGCGCCACTTCGAGAATGCGCAGTGGATACGTCGCGATGCCCGCAAGCGCCGTGGCCCTCAGGTCGCGCATGGTCAGGAGCTGCAGCGACGTCCGGCCGGCCCCGAGCGGAATCACCATGGCCCCGATGCGCTCGGCGCCGTAGTGGAACCCGAAGCCGCCCGTGAAGAGGCCGAAGGACGCCGTGATCTGGATGACGTCCCTTGCCCCGACACCCGCCGCCGCGTAGCAGCGGGCCATCACGGTCGCCCACTGCTCGAGATCCGCTCGCGTGTATGGATTGACCACAGGGTTGCCCGTGGTGCCGGAGGACATGTGGACGCGCAGGATCCGTTCGCGCTCGACGCACGCCAGGTCGAAGGGATACGCGTCCCGCAGCTCGTCCTTGGTTAGGAAGGGCAGACGGAGCCAGTCCGCAACCGAGCGGATGTCGTCCGGTTCGGCACCAGCCAGACGCCTCCGCCAGGCGGGATTGCCCAGCACGTGGCCCAGCGTCCGCCGCATGCCCTCGAGGGTCCGGCGTTCCAGCTCTTCCCGCGGCAGAGACTCTGCCTGCGGCTCCGCCATCGACGCGGTCACGATGCCGGCCGGGACGACAGCGCCCGGAAGACCCGTTCGGGCGTCATCGGCAGCTCGGTGAGGCGCACGCCCACCGCGTCCTTCACGGCATTGGCGACCGCGGCGGCTACCGGGATGACCCCCGATTCGCCGAGCCCCTTGGCCCCGAAGGGTCCCGCCTCGTCCACCGTCTCGATGAGCTGGATCACGATCTCGGGCATGTCGGAGGCGAGGAGAATCGCGTACTCCATGAACTGCGGATTGAGCACTCGCCCCTCCTGGATCACGAGCTCCTCGGACAAGGCATAGCCGAGTCCCATGTGTATGCCGCCGTGGATCTGCCCTTCCGCGGCCGGTGGGTTGAGGGCCCGGCCCACATCGTGGGCCGAGGCGACCTTGAGCACTTCGACCTGCCCCGTCGCCTCGCTGACTTCGACGAGCGCGCCCTGGGCGGCGAAGCCATAGGCGGCCGACACATTGCCGCGAAGATCCTTCGACAGCATCGCGGTCGGCGGATCGTAGAAGGCCTCGGCCACCAGGGTCTGTCCCCCTTCGCGGAAATGCCCAGCCCGCACCACGCGCTCGTACTCCATCCGGCGCTCCGGTTGTCCTTTCATCCGGACGTAGCCATGGCTGAGCTCGAGATCTTCCTGCCGCTCGTCCATGACGGAGGCGGCCAAGGCCAGGAGCTTCGCCTTCAGCGCGCGGGCGGCCAGCAAGGCAGCGTTGCCGGCGATGAACGTGGTCCGGCTGGCGTGGACGCCCACGTCCCATGGCTTGACCGCAGTGTCGCTGTTGATCACTTCGACGCGTCCGAGCGGCACGCTGAGCTCCTCGGCCACGATCATGGCCAGCACCGTCTCCGACCCCTGCCCGATCTCGCTCGCCCCGGTAAGGAGCGAGACCTTTCCGAAGTCGTCCAGCTTGAGGATGGCCCCGCAGCCGTCGGAGCGGTACACACGAGCCCCGCCACCCACGTGGAACATGCCCGCATAGCCCACGCCGCGTTTCCAGCCGGGGCGGAGCGCGCGGGCTACCGGCTTGCGCATCTCACGGCCGACGGCGTCCAGACACTCGGTCATGGCGCACGAGGTGATAACGTTGGCCTGCGGGTTCACGTCACCGGCGCGCGTGGCGTTGCGGCGGCGGATCTCCAGCCGGTCAAGTCCCAGCCGATCGGCCAGGTCATCCATCTGGGCCTCGATGGCGAATGTGCTCTCGAGGTTGCCGTAGCCGCGCATGGAGCCAGAGAACGGGTTGTTGGTGTAGACGATGGTGGTGTCGAAGCGCACGGCGGGGACGCGGTAGAGCCCGGCCGTGGTGGACAGCATCACGTAGGGCGTGGTCGAGCCCCAGGAGACGTACGCTCCGTTGTCGATCACCACGCGGGCTTCGCGGGCGAGCAACCGGCCCTGGCGGTCCGCGGCCGTGCGTAGGTGGATCACGCACGGCTCGCGCGTCGGGCTCGCGATGAACTCCTCGATGCGCTCGAAGGCGATCTTCACGGGCCGGCCGGCCCGGCGGGCCAGGAGGGCGGCGATGATGTCGATGGGGTAGAGGTCGAGGCCGCGGCCGAAGTTGCCCCCCACGGGCGGCTGGATCACCCGCACCCGATCACCCGTGATACCCAGCGCCTCCGCCAGGTCGCGCTGGTAGAGGAACGGCACCTGCGTCGTGCTCCACATGGTCAGGCTGGCCTGGGCGCTCCCGGGCGAGCTCCACGAGGCAATGGCGACCATGGTGCCCAGACACGCCGTGGTGACGTAGTTGAGCCGGTAGTCTCCCTCCACGACGACCTCGGCCTGAGCGAAGGCAGCGTCCACGTCGCCGTGGACAAACTGGTAGCGGAGGTTGACAAGGTTGCTGCCGAGCTCGTCGTGGACGAGGGGAGCGCCCGCACGGAGAGCCGAGTCCGGATCGAAGACCGCGGGCAGCTCCTCGTAGTCGACCTGGATGAGGCGCGTGGCCTCCTGGGCGATCTCCTCGGTCTCGGCGGCCACCGCTGCGATCTCATCCCGGGTGCAGCGCACCTTGCCGCCGTCAGAAGCGCCGCCCTTGAGGGCGAGATGGTCCTTGGCGAAGCCGAAAGGGTGCTGCTCGACGCGATCCGCGGTGATGACGGCGATCACGCCGGGCAATGCCTCGGCGCGACTCGTGTCGACCCGCAACACGCGCGCGTGGGGAAACTGCGTCCTGAGGATGGCCCCGTACGCGAGGCGCGGCAGCGTGAGATCGTTGAGGAACTGCGTGTGCCCCGTGACCTTGTCGGCCCCGTCGCGCTTCGGGGTCGCCTTGCCGATGACGTCGAAGCTCACCGCTGTGTGCCTCCCACCGAATTCGCGCGCGGATCATATCACGGGCCCCACGAGTGACACACGCGGGGGCCGCCTCTTGGACGGGTCGAGTCGATCCGCCTATAATCGCCCCAAGGGGGACGGGAGCATGAGCGCCACACGAGCTTATTCCGTCATCGATCCCGCCACCGGCAAGATCGACCGTCGTATCTTCGCCGACCAGGCCGTCTACGACGACGAGATGGAGAAGATCTTCGGGCGCGCATGGCTCATGATCGGGCACGAGAGCCTGCTGCCCCAGGCGAACGATTTCTTCCACACGTACATGGGGGAAGACCCCGTCATCCTCACCCGGGACGGCCAGGGCCGGCTGCACGCGCTCCTGAACATGTGCCGGCACCGTGGCAACCGCGTGGTCCGCTGCGATGACGGCAACGCCAAGCACTTCATGTGCACCTACCACGGCTGGATGTATGCCAACGATGGCACGCTCGAGCACGTCCCAGGGACGTCCGAGGCGTACTACGACGAATTGGACCGGTCGAAGCTAGGGCTCGTCGAGGCCCGGGTCGAGACGTACGCGGGAATCGTGTTCGCCACGTGGGCGACGGACGCGCCAAGCCTCGAGGCCTACCTCGGCGATGCACGGTGGTACCTGGATACGCTGTTCAACCGGCGGGACGGCGGCATGCAGGCGCTCGGCCCGATGAAATGGCTCGAGCCAGTCAACTGGAAGACGATGGTGGACAATTGCTCCGACAACTACCACGTGCCGACCACTCATCAATCCAGCGCCAGAGTGCAGACCCGATACCTCGGTCGCCCTCACCTGTCTCACAAGGACCAGTTCGAGAGCCCCAACCGTCACGTCTTCGTCAACGGGCATTCGCTCACGTTTCGGGAGGCGCCCGACAACACGCCCCGCTACGTGCACGGGATGTCGAAGGACACCTTCGCCCTCTTCCAGCAGTACTACGAGGCCACCCTCCCCGAGGTCGAGCGCCGGTTGGGTTCTCTCCGAGCGCGCCGTGTCCAGCTGGGCAACCACAGCATCTTCCCGAACGGCGTGCTCGGGTTTCGGCTGGCCCTGCCGCGTGGGCCACTCCAGACGGAGTTCTGGCATTTCGTCCTGCTCGAGAAGGATGCCCCGGAGACGATCAAACAGGTGATCCGGATTGGCAGTCAGGCTAACAATGGCGTCGCGGGACTCTTCGAGCAGGACGATGTCGACAACTGGCGCCAGGTGACGGCGGCGAGCCGCAGCCGTCTCAGCCGCCGGGTACCCCAGGACCTGTCCATGGGAATCGGTCATGCGGGCTCGCACCCGGACTACCCGGGAGTGGTGTCCGAGCGGTACATCTCGGAGAACAACCAGCGACACTTCTACCGGCGCTGGGAGGAGTTCATGAATGCCGAAAGCTGGGCGGACATCCCGATCGCGCCGATCACCGCGCGCTTCGAAGGCACGGCGACCATCCGCGGATAGCGTGGCCGGCCGGCCGGCGACGCATCCCGGCGCCGACGCGGGGAGCGTGATGGTGACCTCGCGGCAGGCGCTGTGGCTCGAGCTGATGTCGTTCTACATCCGCGAGGCCTGGCTCCTGGACGAGCGGAAGTTCACCGGGTGGCTGGATCTGTTCGCCGATGACGTGCTCTACTTCATGCCCCGCCGGAAGAATGTGCTGCGCCGCGAGTCGCACCGAGAAGTGACGCCGCTCGGCGACCTTGCCCTCATCGAGGACGATCGGCGTTACCTCGAGATGCGGGTGGCTCGGCTGGACACGGGGATGGCCTGGGGAGAGGATCCTCCCTCGCGCACCCGTCATCTGATCGGGAACCTGGTGGCGGAGCCGGCGGACAACGGCGAGGTGAACGCGAAGACCGCCTTCCTGGTGTACCGCTCGCACTTGGAGACGGACCATCAGCTCCTGGCGGGCAGCCGCGAGGACGTGCTTCGTCGGGTCGACGGCGCCTGGAAGATCGCTCGCCGCACCGTCATCCTCGACGCCAACGTCCTCCTGGACAAGAACCTCAGCGTCTTCCTGTAGCAGCTTTCTGTCGGGCCCGCCTCAGTAGCCCTTCAGGAAGGTCAGGACGTGGGCCGTCCACTCGGCGGGCTTCTCGAACGGAGGCCAGTGGCCGCAGTTGTTGAGGAGCACCACGCGCGAATCCGTCACGTGGTTGAGGATGGCTAGGCTCACCTCGAACGCGACCATCCGATCATACCGTCCGTGAATGAGGAGGACGGGCGCCTGGATACCGGCAAGATCCGGCGTGTAGTCGTGCGGCACGCTCACTGACTGCCGGCGCGCCTCGTCGAACGCGGGCGACCACGTGTGCGCCCGGTGTATGTAGTCCACCAGCTCGTCCGTGACCAGCGCCTCGTCGTCGATGTGTAGACGCAAGTAGCGCCTGATATTCTCCCGCGTGGGATCGGCGAGGGCCTCCCGCGTGGCCCGGCTGCCCTCCGAGGGGCGGTTGGCCATCAGGTAACGGTCGCCGCCCGTGCCGATGTGTGATCCGCCCATCACGAACTTGTCGACCCGATCCGGGTACGTGATCGCCGCGACCATGGAGGACTGTCCGCCTTGCGAGTTCCCGACAAAGTGCGCCCGACGAATGCCGAGCGCGTCCAAGAGCGCGACGGCGGTGCGGGCCTGCACGGCATGGACCCCCTCCTGATAGACGATAGGCCCCGTCTTGCTGAAATTCGGCAGGTCCATGAGGATGCACCGGAAGTGCTGCGAGAGGACTCCCACGGTCTTGTGGAAGGTGATCCAGGCCGTGGTACCCGGGCCGTAGGAGTGCAGGAAGAGCACCGGCTCCCCTGCGCCGATGTCGTGGTAGTGGACGGTCATGCCCCCCGCCTCCACCGTCTTGCCCGTGCCTTCTTCCGTGAGTCCGTTCGATGCGACGAACGCCATGTCTCCCTCCTTGTCGTCGAGAACTGGAGCCGCTCAGGAAGCGGGAGGCTCCGCGAGGCCAAGGTAGGCGGCGCGGATGCGCGGATCCGCAGCCAGCTCGCGGGCGGGGCCGGTGACCACCACGTGCCCCGTCTCCAGCACATAGGCGCGCGAGGCGAGGGCGAGGGCGCGTCGTGCGTTCTGCTCGACGAGCAGAACCGTCACCCCTTCGGCATTGATGCGCGCGATGACGTCGAAGATCTCACGCGTGAGACGCGGGGCCAGGCCGAGCGAGGGCTCGTCGAGGAGAAGCAGGCGCGGCCGGATCATGAGGGCGCGCGCCATCGCGAGCATCTGCTGCTCGCCGCCCGACAGCGTGCCCGCGACCTGGCGTGTGCGCTGGCGGAGCACGGGAAAGAGCGCGAACGCCCGCTCGGTTGCCTCGGCGATTCCCGCGCGGGCAGCGGTGTGGGCACCCACGAGCAGGTTCTCTCGTACGGTGAACTGCGGAAAGATCTCGCGTCCCTCGGGGACATGACTGACGCCGGCAGCCACGATGGCGTCGGGGGCCGTTCGCGTGATGTCGCGGCCGTCGAACACGACGCGGCCCGCTCGGGGACGGACGAGCCCAGAGATCGTCCGCAGGGTGGTGCTCTTGCCGCTGCCGTTGGCGCCGAGCAGGGTCACGATCTCCCCGGGGGCGACGCTGAGCGAGATGTTCTCCAGGGCGCGGCGCTTGCCATAGGCGACCGACACGTTGTCGAGCGTGAGCAGGCTAGTCATCGTCGCCCAGGTAGGCGTCCATCACGGCGGGGTCCCGACTCATCTCGACGGGCGTCCCCTCCGCCAGCTTCCGTCCGTGCTGGAGCACGGCGACGCGGTCGGACACCCCCATCACCAGCTCCATGTTGTGCTCGACGAGCAGGATGGTCAGCCGATCGTCATCCCGAAGGCTCCGAATCAGCTCCATCAGCCCCTGCGTCTCGGTGGGATTGAGCCCGCCCGCCGGCTCATCGAGCAGGAGGAGTCGCGGTTCCAGGGCGAGCGCCCGGGCCAGCTCCAGGCGCTTCTGGAGCCCGAGGGGGAGGCCCGCGGCGTCATGATCGGCGACATCACCCAGCCCCACCCGCGCGAGGAGCCGGTGGGCCTGCTCGCGCGCTTTCGATTCCTCCCGCCGTACGCTCGGCATTCCCAGCGCGGCGGCGAGCACACTGCCGCGCAGCCGCGCGTGGGCGCCGATGCGCACGTTGTCAAGCGCGGAGAGCCCGCGAAACACCTCCGTGTTCTGGAACGTCCGTGCGATGCCCAGGCGCGCCACCATATGGGGTGCGCGGGTCAACACGTCGTGGCCGTCGAAACGCACCCGACCGGCCAGAGGTCGGTACAGACCGGTGACCACGTTGAAGACAGTGGTCTTGCCGGCACCGTTGGGCCCGATGAGGGCGAAGATCTCCCCTACCCTCACCGTGAGGTCGACGCCGCTCAGCGCATCGAGACCGCCAAAGCGGATCGACAGTCCCGCCACCCCGAGCAGCGCGGGCGCCGACGTCACGGATCGGACTTGATCCAGTCCGAAAGCGGCGTGAAATGGCCCTTCTCCACACGCACCCAGAATCCCTGCTTCTGGGTGTCATGGTCGGGCCCGATCGTGATCGGCGGGACGATACCGGTGTCGAAGCCCTTGACGCCCTCGAGGGCTACCACGAGCCCCTCGCGGGTTAGAGATCGACCCGCGCGCTTGGCGCCTTCTGCGAAGAGCATGCCGGCCAGGTAGCCCGCCAGCGAGTAACGATTGGGCTCGTTCTTGGGGGAGTACTTCTGGAGGTGCTCCCGGTAGAGCTTGACGCCGGGCAGATCGGAGCG
>Ga0306920_100000995_pt1 | contig 34785 bp, 39 predicted proteins | sample flu12Cox44000170_FD_204666 | JGI IMG/M metagenome (GOLD analysis project Ga0306920, IMG submission 204666) | Lab enrichment of tropical soil microbial communities from Luquillo Experimental Forest, Puerto Rico - flux4day.12C.oxic.44.000.170 (v2)... | ecosystem: Environmental > Terrestrial >...
CTTGGGATTGCGCGGCGGTCGCTTGAGGATCCCTCTCTCGCCTTCCCCCATCGCGAGTGCAAACGCCGGGAATACATCGGTTACAAGGTTGAGATAGAGGATTTGCAGGGGAAGGATCGGTAACGGAATTGTGGAGAGCACCCCCAACCCGACCACCAACAGCTCGGTCAGGTTGCACGCCAGCAGATAGGCTGCAAAGCGGCGTATGTTTCCGAAAATTACCCGGCCTTCCCGAATTGCCTTCACGACGGTTGGAAAAGCGTCATCGAGGAGGATCATGGCAGCCGCTTCTCGCGCGACATCGGTGCCTCGCAATCCCATCGCGATCCCGATATCGGCCTGCCGCAGCGCTGGAGCGTCGTTAACACCGTCGCCCGTCATTGCGACGACTTGACCGGCGGCTTGATAGGCGCGCACCAAGTCGAGCTTTTCCTCCGGGTTCACACGGGCGAAAATCCCTACTCTGAAAAGGTCGCCATTGTCGTCTTTGGCGAGGCGCTCCAGTTCTTTTCCTTCGAGGACAGTGGGTTCGTCGTCGAGCCCCGCGACGCTAGCGATATTGCGCGCGGTTGCGGCGTGATCGCCCGTGACCATGATCACTCGAATGCCTGCCTGATGGCAGGCCGCAATAGCCTCGGGCACATCTGAACGTACGGGGTCCTCGAGAGCCACAAGACCAACGAACGTCAAACCCGCATAGGGCGGAGCGTCCGCCTGCGTGCCTATCTTGAACGCGCAGGCCAGCACGCGAAAGCCATGCTGACCGAGCAACCCGATACGCTCTGACCATCTGTTGCGAGTGTCAAAATCCATCGCAATGTCGCTGCCGTTCGATAGCTCTCGGACGGAAGCGGCCAGTACCCGCTCCGGTGCACCCTTCACCGCGAACAGAAAATGATCGCCCTGCTGATGGATGGTGGCCATCATTTTGACTGACGCATCGAAAGCACGCTTCTCAACGCCAGGCTCATTCCGGAGAAGCGCGGAGCGTTCGATGCCGGCCTCGCGGGCTAGGCGTAAAAGGGCGAGCTCCATCGGGTCACCCGTTCCGCTGTCAGCCGCACCTTCAAGAGAGGCGTCATTGCAGAGGACGGCAATTGTCAATAAGCGTGCGAACTCCGGGCTACGCTCGAGCTGAAACTGCAGAACCGCCTTACCTGCATCGGGTTCGATTTCGACTTCCCCTGAAGAAACCCAGAGCCGCCGGACCGTCATCCGGTTTTCCGTGAGGGTTCCGGTCTTGTCAGTGAGAATTACAGTTGTGGCGCCCAGCGTCTCCACAGCAGACAGCCGTTCGACCAGGGCATTCTGGCGAGCCATGCGCCACATCCCGCGTGCCAGCGTCAGAGTGGCGACAATTGGCAAGCCTTCCGGAATCGCCGCCACAGTCAATGCGATTGCGGCCTCGACCATAAGGAAGGGGTCTTCGCCTGTGGCGATGCCGACGCCGGCGATAACAGCGGTCAAGATCAAAGTAACCCAGACCAACTGGGTAGAAAGCTGCGCCAGCTTTCTTTCCAGGGGTGAGCTTCCCAGGTCGGCTTCTTCAACCAGCTGCGAAATGTGGCCGAGCTCGGTTCCTACGCCGGTGGCCACCACTACACCGACCCCGGTGCCTCGCGTGAGAACCGTACCTTTGAACAGCATCGAGCTACGCTCACTCAAGCGGGCGTCCGCGGCGACGCGGCACGTCGTCTTGTCCACTGGGACAGACTCGCCGGTGAGTGCTGATTCGTCAGCCGCCAGGTTGTATGTTTCGAGTAACCGCACGTCGGCCGACATCGAGTCGCCGGCCTCCAGCAGAACAATATCGCCGGGCACCATTTTCTCGGCCGGGATCATGGATACATGACTGTCGCGTCGCACGCGGGCGGAACGTGTGCCAAACGTGCGCAGCGCCTCGATGGACCGCGCCGCCTTTAGCTCGGTCACGAACCCGATCAGCGTATTGAGCGCCAGCACAACCGCGATTGCACTGCCTTCCTCCCATTCCCGAAAATAAAACGCTAGAATGGCTGCGGCAGTCAGCAAATAGACCACTGCGCTTCGGAACTGATGCAGTAGCACGCGGAAGGCGGGAACCTTCCGATGCACTACAATCGTATTTGGTCCATATGTCTTGAGCCGGCGGCCAACCTCCGGGGCTGACAAGCCGCATGAGACAGAAACCTCAAGTCGTGCCAGCACCTCAGCGCCGGGAAGCGCGTGGTAGGGCTCGCGCCGAACGTCCATTAGACCGTACTGCATTGCGGATCAGTGACTGCTATAATATTTCGGCTTGCTGATGCTTGATGGATTGCGATAGATCAAATCCGAAACGCTTACTTGGCACGAATCGCGCATTCGGAATTGCCTGGAGAATTCGATGGGGTTCAAGGATCTTCTCCTTGCTCTCACTACATATCCCGAGGCCTACATATCCCGAGGCGACCGCGGCCTCTGCGCTTTGGTCATGGGGGCCTACGGGCACTCTCTCAGGCCGCGCGGCGCGTGTCAGTGCCTCGGCCGGAAGATCCAGCGCTGCATGCCAATCAAGCTTCCGATGATTGCCGCCTGCGATGCCGCGGAACCAGCTTTCCTTGTAGGCAAGCTTCGTCCTCATCAGGTCGATGTCCTCAACCGTCGATTCGGCCATAGCAATGCCATTGGCCACGATCGGCGGCGATTTGAAGGAAGGACTGAGGACTGGTTAAAGCCCTAGGGATGGGTGCCGGCGCACATGAGAGGTGAACCCAGCACGGCTAGTGTGAGAACATGCAGCAGATAGGGCTTTCTGAAAGCAGGTCGCGTGTGACCCCGCCAAAAGCCCATTCGCCTAATCTGCTGTGGCCGTAGCCGCCAGCAACAATCAGGCCAGCTCTTTCATCTTCGGCAAATCGCAGGAGTTCAGAAGCGATCGACTGCCTGGTACGGAGGAAGACCTTTGCTCCCACCGATACTTTGTGACGAAGCAGATACTTTTCAACGTCATCGATATGCTTCTTCGCCTCCGTCTCAGTCCCGTTTTCGCAGACCGTCACAATCATCGCTTCCTTCGCCTCCTTCAGGAACGGAAGCGCATCGCGAACAGCACGACGGGCTTCTCGAGTGTCCTTCCAGGCCACTACGATGCGACCGGCCTCAAGCGAGTCAATCTTCTCGGGCACGAGCAGGACCGGCCGCCCGGCTCGGAGAATCGTGATGCCTGGATCGAGGGAGTAAAACAGGTCGTGTGGATCTTGTTTGCGTCCCAAAATGACCAGATCTGCTGCACGCGCCTCGCGCGCAACCAGGTTATTAGAGTCATCAGGAAACCCTCGCCACTCCACGTTCTTCAGCCGCTCTGTCGAGGCGCGAAATTTCTTTCCCATATGGGCGAGGAGATCCATCATCTGCTTTCGCTCATTATGACCTTCGGCGGCCGCAGACTCTTCCACCAGAAGTGGCGGTAGGTACGATCTTCCGGCAATTCCAATCAACAATGCATGAAAGCGATCGGCCAAATCGACAGCAAGCCGGACCCGTCGCCCGTCAATTCGTCCTGCACCCACATGAACCATGAGAGCCGCATATGACGTCATGCTTCTCAGCCTTTCGATGTGAAACGTTAGGTCACTGCAGTCCGATTACGGCGCCTGGACGAGGCCACTCCTGAGTGGATTGATCGTGGTCACGATATTCTATCTTCGTTAGATGCGGGCCAGCTTTCCAATGCGATACATCATCATTTGACTGGGTTTAGCTAGTATTTGCCGCACTCCGATTTAACTGGTTTTGAGCAAGATCAAATTCTTGAAAACGGCTTAGTGCCAAGCTGCGCCCCTGCTTTGGAGCTTGATCCATGTCAATGACGCATATGGCCAGAAATCATTTTATTCATGGATAATGCCGATCCCGTGGAGACCGCAGCGGCCACGCGTGAGCGCGTTTTGCTTGCAGTGGTAGGCGATTTCGCACGCGAGCTTCACCCCCGACAAAGCAGAGTTGACGAGATCTCTTTATCGAGCCGACTCGAAAAGGATCTCGGCATCGACAGCCTCGGGCGAACCGAACTAGTTCTCCGCCTCGAGCGAGCGTTCGGCGCTCGGTTGCCCGTCAACCTCTTGGCCGAGGCGGATACCGTCGGCGATCTTCTCCGCGCCCTGGAACAAGCGAGCCGATCTGGACTGACGGCTGCCGCCGTGCCGCAGGCGCCGTCCTTGGCCGCAGTTGCTGCCGCGCACGAGGCGCGCACGTTGCTCGACGTGTTGGAATGGCATGTTAAACACCACCCCGACCGTCTCCACGCAACGGTGATAGAGGACGAGGCGACTGTCATTAGCTCGATGACCTATGGAGAACTTGCCAGAACCGCGCGCACGATCGCCGCTGGCTTGATCGAGTGCGACATAATGCCGGGCGACCGGGTGGCACTAATGCTTCCCACGGGCACCGACTTTTTCTCTGCCTTCTTCGGAATTCTCTATGTCGGCGCAGTACCGGTGCCGATCTATCCGCCCCTGCAACGCGCGCAGATCGAGGATTACGCACGTCGCCAGGCGGTCATCCTTCGCAATGCTGGCGCCCGGATGCTTATCACGGTGCCCGAAGGGCTGAGACTCGGTTCCCTTCTGCAGGGACTCGTCGCGACGTTATCGTCGGTCGAAAGTGCAGCGACGCTTTCAGCTCGTCCATCTGAGACGGTGCTGCCAAATCTGCAGAATAGGCTCGCAACCGCGCTCATTCAGTACACATCGGGAAGCACGGGAGATCCTAAAGGAGTCGTTCTATCTCACGTCAATTTGCTCGCGAACATCCGTTCGATTGGCCGCGCCGTTGCGGCAAGTTCGGCTGACGTCTTTGTGAGTTGGTTGCCGCTCTATCATGACATGGGGTTGATCGGAGCGTGGCTGGGCTGTCTCTATTACGGCGCGCCGCTTTATGCGATGTCGCCATTAAGTTTTCTTGCACGGCCGCAAAGCTGGCTATGGGCGATTCATCGCTTTCGCGGCACCCTTTCCGCCGCGCCCAATTTTGCGTTCGAGCTATGTCTCAACAAAATTGACGATTCAGAGCTGAAGGGATTGGATCTGAGCTCGTTGCGGCTTGTCGGGAACGGCGCCGAGCCAGTGAGCGCGTTAACTTTGCGACGGTTTATCGATCGCTTTGCGGCTTATGGATTCCGACCAGAAGCCATGGCGCCGGTCTATGGACTTGCGGAAAATGCGGTAGCGGTCACCTTGCCTCCGGTCGGACGTCCACCGATCATCGACCGCGTGGGTCGAGCAGCCTTGAGCACGCGCGGGATCGCTGAGCCCGCACCGCCGGATGACCTCAATGCGATCGAGATTGTTGCTTGCGGGCAGCCGATCCCCGATCACGAAGTCCGCATCATCGATGACATGGGCCATGAACTCGGCGAGCGCCGAGAGGGCCGCCTCGAATTTCGCGGTCCATCAGCGACGTTGGGCTATTTTCAGAATCCCGCCAAGACGCGTGAGCTATTCCGCGATGGCTGGCTCGATACCGGCGACCGCGGCTATATCGGCGGCGGCGACCTCTTCGTCACCGGCCGGACCAAGGACATCATCATCCGGGCTGGCCAACACATCGCGCCGCACGAGATCGAAGAGGCTGTCGGAGCCGTTCCTGGGTTGCGCAAGAGCGGCGTCGCCGCCTTCGGTGTCCCCGATCCGCCGTCCGGCACCGAACGCGTCGTAGTCTTGGCCGAGACTGACCATAGCAATTCCTCCGTGCAGGCGGCCTTGAAAATCCGTGTCCAGGAAGCTGCGACGCACATCGTCGGCGGGCCACCGGACGAAGTCGTGCTTGTGCCGCCGGGAACAGTTCCAAAGACTCCGAGCGGCAAAATCAGGCGAAGTGCGGCAAGAGATCTCTATTTGGGAAAAAATATCGCGCCGCAGCCTCGGGCAATCTGGCGGCAAGTTGTGCGTTTGGGCTTGGCCGGACTGGGCATCCGTATCTCGCAGTTACGTCGGGCGACCGGCGACCTCCTCTATGCGGTTTGGTGGTGGGTAGTGATCGCCAGCGCTTTCCTGTTCGGGTGGCTCATGGTGATGACGCTACCGCGCCTAGCTTGGCGATGGGCCACAATTCGCGCGCTGGCCCGCTGTGCGCTCGCGGCGCTCGGAGTCCCGCTGTCGGTCAGCGGCATCGATCGAATCCCGCGGAGCGGCGCCGTGCTTGCGTTCAATCATGCGAGCTACATGGATGCACTGATTCTGACTGCCGTTCTCCCCGGCAAACCCATCTATGTCGTCAAGAAGGAGCTCGCGAGCCAAATTTTTGCCGGACCGCTGCTCCGGCGTCTGGGCGTGCTGTTTCTCGAACGATTTGAGCTTGCGGATAGCCTTGCCGATCTCGAAGGCGTCATCGCTGCTGCAAATCAAGGGCGGTTGCTGGTGTTCTTTCCGGAAGGAACATTCACGCGCCGGGCCGGCCTTTATGGATTCTATCTAGGCGCCTTTCGCGTCGCAGCACAGGCAAAGCTGCCGGTCGTCCCGGGTATCCTGCGTGGAACACGCTCGATGCTGCGTGGCGATCAATGGTTTCCACGATGGAGCCCCATCAGCGTGGCCCTCGCCGAGCCCATTCAATCCTCCGGCACCGATCTTACCTCGCTAGTACAGCTGCGGGACTCCGTACGCGCTGTCGTCTTGGCCGGCTGCGGGGAACCCGATCTCGGTGAACTGATCAAACCGAACCAGCCGGCCACTCTATCCATGACATGACAACCAACAATCACGACAGCACCGCAACGAAATGCCGCCGATGAGTGATGGCAAATGCCAGGATGCGGTCTTTGCGCTTCTTGCCGATCCGGCGACCCATGGCGGCAACGCGGTCAAGCGCATCGATACGCATGCGGCCTCGATATTCCTCGCCGGACAGCGCGCCTTCAAAGTAAAGCGCGCCGTACGCTTTCCTTTTCTGGATTTCTCGACTCTCGACCAACGCAAGAGCGCTTGCGAAGAAGAGCTTCGCATTAATCGCGCGTTTGCGCCGGATATCTATCGGCGCGTAGTGCCGATCACACGCACGCCCGACGCGCGGCTCAAGCTCGACGGCGGCGGGACACCGGTCGAATGGGTGCTCGAAATGCGCCGCTTCGACGATAATGCAACGCTCGACCGGCTGGCGCAGGCGGGCAAAGTCGACGCGAAGCTGGCGAATGCACTCGGCCGTGCGGTGGCGGCGCTGCATGCCGGCGCCGAAATAGTGGAAGCCGCACCATGGATTACAGCTCTTGGCAACTATATCGAGCAAAACGACGCCGCATTCCGGGAACGGAGCGACCTTTTCCCATCGATCGAGGTCGGGGCACTCACGACGCGCAGCCGCGCAGCCCATGCACGGATTCGCCCGCTCCTCATCGAGCGCGGGCATCGAGGGCTCATCCGGCGCCTGCACGGTGATCTGCATCTCGGCAATATCGTCCTGCTCGACGGCCAGCCCGTTCCGTTCGATGCCATCGAGTTCAGCCCGCTGATCGCGTCGGGCGATGTGCTCTACGATCTCGCCTTCTTGCTCATGGATTTGGTCGAGCGCGGGTACAAGCCCGCAGCGAACGTGGTCCTCAACCGCTATCTTGTTGAGACGAAACGGGTCGAAGATCTCGATGGGCTCGCAACACTACCGCTGTTTCTTTCAGTACGCGCCGCAATCCGCGCTATGGTAACAATGGCCCGACTTAAACACGCCGGATCGGATCAGCTGGAAGCAATCGCGCACAGCGCGCGCACTTATTTCGACTTCTCGCGGCGGTTCATCGAACCGGCGTCGCCTCGCCTGCTTGCGGTCGGAGGGTTCTCCGGTTCCGGAAAATCGGTGCTCGCCTACATGCTCGCGCCGGAAGTTGCGCCTGATCCAGGGGCGGTGGTGCTGCGCTCCGACATCGAGCGCAAGGCGCTCTTCGGCAAAGGAGAGCACGAGAAGCTGCCGCACGATGCCTATTTGCCGGCGACGACGGCAAGAGTCTATGCCACCATCGCCGACAAGGCGCGTCGCGCAATCGCCGCCGGACATTCAGCCATCCTCGATGCCGCTTTCGCTAAGCCGCAGGAGCGTGCCGCGGCGGCGGTCTCGGCCGAAGTCTGCGGCGTGCCCTTCCGCGGCCTTTTCCTAGACGCCGATCTCGCTATCCGCGTTGCCCGCGTGGGCACACGGAGCGGCGACGCCTCTGATGCTGACGCCGCCATCGCCCGACTTCAGGAGACCTACGATCTCGGCGCGCTCGACTGGACGCGCATCGATGCCTCAGGCACGCCGGAGGCGACCTTAGCACGCGCACTGGATGCGCTAAATCAATGACAATCTCCACGGCGGTACACGATATCGAAGTTATGAACGTCCCGCTCGACCACACCGTGCGATAATGACCGCTGGTGGGCCGCGCCACCTAAGAGATAGCGTTTCCCACCATCGTCAGGGCGATCCGCGAAGGACGCGTCATCTTCGGCAATATCCGCCGTTTTGTCGCGTGCGCGTCGAACCGCGCACGCAGCATCGAAATTGACACAAATCTCATCCTATCAGTCCGGCCGGAGCAGTCGGTGGCGCTTGAGATCTTCCCGCGTCCAGAAAGAAAGCCCAGCGCGGTCATCGATCGTATCGATCGCGATCACCGCATCCGGATCCGAGAACGATATCCTACCGGGCGTGCCCGCTTGCTGCAGGGCGTCGAGGAGCGCATCATCAAGAAAACGCTCGATGTCCTGAGTTCGCAGGTCGTGCCTCGGCCCGCGGCGATGGAAGCGCACGTGAAATGAGCGCCCGGCGAGCCGCGGTAGCCATTCGAGCACGATCGATTTGGCTCTTGTCTGGAATTCGTCAAGAGACCCGAATTCGAAATTGCAAATGGCCGGCGCCACCCGTGAGATCGCATCGTAAAGAGCGGGGCTTTGTTCAGTCCGCCGTTCGACGGCTTCGAGCAATGCCATTGGATCTTGGACCGTCATCACCAGGACGTTGTGGTAGGGACTGCGCTCGACCCGCCCGAACGCCTCCAAAGCGCGAAACGCACGCCTGAAACCATCCTGGTAGATGCTGACCACAACATTCCAGTCCTTCACGAGCTTACTCCTCCGGCAAAAGCCGTCATGACTTCGTTCAGCACCACGCTTTTTCGCCGGCTTTGGAGCTGAAAATACCCAACGGAAGCGGCCGTCATTTGATCTCGCTCAAGTACGGAGTCCGTGGGTGCGGGTAAGGTTCATACGTTTTCAATGGTTCCTGACTCCGAGCACGAAGGCATATCGATCATGACCGCCATTCAAGAGCTCAACGCTTCGGTCCGCGCGACTGAGGATTGGATCGATGACCTTATGCGTCGCCTAGGCTGGCATGATCGAGAGCGTACCTTTCTGGCACTGCTCGCGGCATTGCACGCCTTGCGTGACTGTCTGTCGCGTGACGCGGCTGTGTACGTCGGAGCGCATCTGCCAGCATTGCTCCGCGGCCTCTACTATGAGGGCTGGCATCCCGGCGCACACGGGTCTGCCAAGAGCCGCGATGCATTTCTTGAGCGGATTCACGACGGTGTACACCGTGATCCGGCCGTGGACGCGGAGCAGGTTGCCCGCGCCGTATTTGCGCTCCTTTGCTACGCACATGCCTGCGGCCGAGCTCGAGGACGCCAAAGCCGCCACGCCAAAGCCGCTGCATAATCTTTGGCCCAGCTGAACGCAGTGTGAGGCTCATGAGCGTTGCACGTAGTGTAAGGCTGATATCGCATAGGTCTCATGGAGGATAGGATCACACGGCGTGGAGTGATGTTTGCCCGAGCGGCAACCGACGATGTGGTTCCGACATAGTCAGTCGGGAGGCCTAACCAGCAATCGAGCAGGCGATCAAAAGCCGACGAAAATGGTCGACGTGCGTATCCGAGACAAATACATCCTGCAGGCGCTTTACCTTGCGCGGGCGAACAGACTGGCGCGCTTCTCGAACAGGATCTACGGATGGGCCGTCGGTTGCAAAATGACGCGTTGGTAAAGAATGTTGGATGAAGTAATCACGGGGGCGATTTACTTACGCCGAGGAGCACGCCGATGACAATCCGGGACATTCTCTTTCCGATGATCACCTATCCTACGGCCACGGCAGCCGATAGCATTGAAAAAGCCGTGACTTTGGCTGCCCGTCTCGGCGCTCATATCGTGGGCGTGACGAGTTGGACATCCGCTCGCCGGTTGGCCTCTACGCACATCCCGTCCACATCAGGGGCATATTCGCGGCTGAACGCAAGAAAAGCGCCTCCAATGCACGCGATCTCATTGCCACCTTCGACGACATCTGCGCAAGTCGAGGTACGACCCAGATAGGTGCCACGTGTGAGCACGCAATCGAACATTGTTTGCCGACCGAGGCGGCTACGATCCTCGTCGATCATGCGAGGCTACGAGATCTGTCCGTTTTTCCCATCAAGGCAGAAGACCAGGGCCAGCGATCTCTCGTCGAGGCGCTCATCTTCGAGTCCGGCCGGCCGGTGCTGCTATTGCCCGAAGCCGCGACGCGACAACTGTCTTCGTCTTTGAACGGATCGCCGTGGCCTGGGATCACAGCCGGCCTGCGACCAGAGCCGTCGCCGATGCGCTGCCCATGTTGCGGGGAGCAAAGCATGTTTATGTCGTCACCGTCGTCGACGAGAAGCATCTGCATAAGCCTGGGTCGGGCGCAGAGTTGTGCAAACATCTGGCAGGGCATGGCGTGGAGGTAACATTCGATAAGGTCCCGGCCAAGGGCCGGGCTATTGGCGATGTTCTCGAAGCGTTTGCGGTCGAGCGCAGCATCGATTTGGTGGTGATGGGCGCCTACGGCCATTCAAAGCTACGGGAGTTCATTCTTGGGGGAGCGACCAAGTGCGTGCTGACCCGTCCCTTCACGTGGACGTTGATCTCGCATTAAATGCGAGATCGAATGACCGCCCACACGATTTTCTAGATATACGCGCGAGTTAGGCCATCGGCTTTGATGCGACTGAAATCGTTCGCAGCGCCGCTTCGGGTCTCCTGGTCGTGACAGGAAAGCAAGTCAGAAATGACTAAACGAAGGACGCTCGAAGGTTAGCACCCGACCGTCCCAATTGAAAGGGGTACCCGCGCCCTCAGCGACTCGTCCGATGTCGGTTACGGGTACCCCGGCAGCAACCGCTGTTGTCCGGAAAGCGTTCACCTTATCCGGTGGCACCGTGCAAACGACCTCGTAATCGTCGCCTCCGGTGAGGATGTCGTCGATAAGCTGCGGCTCGGCAGCAAGCGCGGTCTTCACCGGGTCCGAGAGCGGCACGCGCCCAACATCGATTTCAGCATGGACATTGGACACGCGAATAAGCTTCGCGAGGTCACCAGCAAGCCCATCTGAAATATCCATGGCGGCATGGGCACAAACACGCAGCGGGCATTCGCGGTTGCTCGGCAATTCATATCTGCTGGACGTTGTAGGTTTCGAGCGTATGCCTCGGGGAAGTAGGTGCACCGAGCTCGCTTAAGCCGCAGACTGCCTCGCCTCATCGGCCGCCGGCGTCGGAAAGCGGGCAAGAATCTCGGTGACTTCCTGATCCGAGATCTGACTGAAGTCTGAATAATAGTAACCGATCGCCCCGAAGCGAGCGTAGTCCTCCAAGCAAACGATGTCGTCGGCCTCTTCGCGCATGGCAGCAAGATTTTCTGTGGGCGCCACGGGGACCGCAAGTACGAGCGTTTTCGGGTTACGCATGCGGGTGGCGCGTAGGGCCGCGCGAGTGGTCGCACCCGTGGCGATGCCGTCGTCGATGATGATGGCGGTTCGGCCTGCGACGTCGATGCGTTCGCGGCTACCGAGGTAGCGCTGCCGCCGTCGCTCGATTTCAGCGAGCTCGCGGTCACAGGCGACCCTGAAATCCTCCTCGCCGATCCCAGCAAGCCGAATGACATCGTCATTGCGCACGACAATTGGCGCGCCGCCATCCACTACCGCACCCATAGCCAGTTCCGGCTGGAACGGCACACCAATCTTCCGCACGAGAACAAGGTCGAGCGGTGCGTTCAGCGCGACTGCGACCTCAGCGGCAACCGGTACGCCCCCGCGAGGGAGCGCGAGCATAACCGGCCGCTGATCTTTGTACTTCGCAAGCGCCGCAGCCAGCTTGCATCCCGCATCTCGCCGATCATCGAAAGGCATGGCACTCCCCCTACCCTTGCGCAGGCGCGATCCGTGCCCGGCGGCGTAAACCGCTACCAAGGTGGCGCTCGAACCAGCGCGCGGCGTGGCCGATGACCGCCTCCAGAGCGCCCGGTTCCGGAAACAGGTGGCTGGCGCCCGGAACGATTTCCAGCGATTTCGGCCCGCGTAGGCGCGAGAACGCCTGTTCGTTGAGCTCGATGACACCAAAATCGATGCCGCCCACGATCAAGAGCGTCGGCGTATGGATTCGATCGAGCACGTAGCCGGCCAAATCGGGTCGCCCGCCGCGGGAGACGACTGCGCCCACCCGATCGCCGAGCCCCGCGGCGGCCATGAGCGCCGCCGCTGCCCCGGTACTGGCGCCAAATAGGCCGAGCACCATCGGCTCCCGTCCGAGCCAGCGCACGACGTGAACAAGTCGCTCTGTCAAAAGCGGAATATTGAAGACGTTTGGGCGGTGGGCTTCCTCCTGCACATTCAGCAGGTCGAATAGCAAGGTCGCAATGCCTTGCTCGTTCAATGCGTCGGCAACGGCCATGTTGCGGGGACTGAAGCGGCTGGACCCGCTACCATGCACAAATACGACAAGCGCGTATGCCTCACCCGGAATGCATAAGGTTCCAGGGAGACCAATCGGCGGGCTGCGCACCTGACGCACTTCACGCGTAGCCGAGCTTGGGTGATTGAGAGCTGACCCGGTTATAACGCAGCGCATTCTCATTCAATGGGTTAAGAATGACCCGGGGCTTGCAGCAGGGCTCGCCATAGTCCGGGGAGAATTCCAAAAATCTACGATATGGGAGCGACGGCCTTGACATAGATCAAGAACAACGCGACGAGCGTGCTGGAGGTTAAAAACTGTGATTAACCGACTTCTGGAGATCACCCATGAAAGTCAAGGACGTCATGCACAAGGGAGCGACATGCGTTGCGCCAACTACTTCCGTGAAGGAAATTGCAAAGCGGATGCGGGATAATGACATCGGAGCCATTCCGGTAAGCGCGAACGGTCGCGTAGTGGGAATTCTCACGGACCGGGACATCACCTGCCGTGCCGTCGCCGATACACGCAGTCTCAGCAAGATGACGGCCCGGGACATCATGACGAAGAAGGTCATTTGCTGCTCGCCGGATGATGACATCGACGTCGCAATCGAAGTGATGGAATCGAAACACATTCGCCGTCTGCCCGTGACCGACAGTCACAAGACCATGATCGGAATGTTGAGCCTTGGCGATGTTTCTCACAAGGTCAAGAAAGAGCTCTCAGGCGAGGTATTGCGGGCTGTCTCCGGACATCACACGTAGGCGCAGGACTTGTTTCTCCGCCATCCGTGAGGGGCGCCCCCTTGCAAAGGTGCCCCTCAAAACCCATTTAGACTTCGATCGAGATTTGGCCGGACGACTAGGCCGCTTCGCCTGTGCATTGCCGGGCGCACGTTCAGACTAGCTTCCCCAAAACATCGAGAAAACCGAACAGGCCGCGGCTTTCGCGGGCCTGTTCAAACGTGCATCCGCGTACCCGCGAGGACATTTATTATGAATAAGGGCACAGTGAAATGGTATAGCGATCTACGAGGCTACGGCTTCATCCAGCCCGCTGCTGGCGGCAAGGACGTATTCATCCATGCGACCGCGCTCGAACGAGCCGGTATCCACACACTCAGCGAGGGCCAGAAGGTCACCTACGAGCTGCAGACGGACCGACGCACGGGCAAGACCTCTGCGGTCAATCTGAAGGCGGCATAAGCCTTCCCAGAAGTTGGGCGAACCACGCCCCATTTACCTTTGGGCCGCTCGCATCTGCGAGCGGCCTTCGTCTTGCCTTCGCAACTCGGCTCTCCGAAAACGACCGCTTTGGCCCGGCCGAGTCCCGTTACACGGGCAGTGGCAGCATTCTCTTACTGGTGATGTCTCCCTTCGGACGTTCCTCCGACAGCGGCCGTCCCTGCACGATGTAATAAACGCTTTCTGCGATATTTGTGACATGATCGCCCATTCGCTCGATGTTCTTGGCGCAAAAGAGTAGATGCGTGCAGAAGGTGATATTGCGCGGGTTCTCCATCATGTAAGTGAGGAGTTCTCGGAACAGGGAACTGTTCATGGCGTCGACTTCCATATCCCGGTGCCACACGTCGAGCGCTTCAGCGAGGTCGCGCTGCGCGTAGCTGTGAAGCACGCGTCGCAGCTGAACGAGCACGAGCTTAACCATCCGGTCGAGCTGAAGAATCGCCTCGTTGGAAGGCAGCTCGTCGGTGAGAATTACCCGTTTAGCGATATTCTCAGCTAAATCACCAATCCGTTCGAGATCATTGGAGACACGCAGCGCTCCGACAATCTCCCGCAAATCGACTGCCATCGGTTGCCGGCGTGCGATAGCGACGACTGCCCTCCCCTCGATGTCTCGCTGTTGCGCGTCGACCTGATCATCCGCCACTATGATTTGCTTGGCGAGCGTGATGTCGTGTTTTGCCAAGGCTTCGATCGCACCCATGATCTGTTTTTCGGCAAGACCGCCCATTTCTGCGATCTTGCGCGCAAGCTCCTGTAGGTCGGCGTCGAATGCCCGAGCCGTATGTTCGACCATGGCGATGACTCCTTCGTGTCACACACGACTCTTCGGCCCCGGCAGCCGAGACCAATCAAGCCCGAGTTCTTCGCAGGCCCGCCGCACCACGCGCGGGTCGAGGGTCTGACGGGAGCCTCCAAGGGGAACCTCGGCCTTTCGGTTCTCGCGATGTACTGTTACGACGACGTGGCCGCGACCCCGCCGCTGGCGCTCATGCCGGTCGAAGCGACATCCCTGCTCGGCCAGCCACTTTCGAAACCCTGCGCTTTCCATTGCTATGCTCCTGTCGATGAGGTCAGCTGGCCCCACAGGCCTCACCTCGCACGATTTTTCCGCCTCAGATTGGTACCTTGGTCCTCCTACGGTCGTCGGTCCGGCGTTTGCCAACTTCTCACGCACGTGCCTCTTCGATGCACCCACTGGTGCGACCTGGCCTTGCCATGATCAGGTCGGCCCCGGAAGCGTACGGACGATGTCCTTGAATCGATCCCATTCTGTCGCTGCCCAAATCTCGGTCGTTGCATGCCCGAAGGTGCGGATGAGCGCGGAGACGCGAGTTGCGGTCTCGATGTCGTCCGCAAGGAAGACATCCAAATAGTCACATGGCCCAAGTACCGCGTAGCTACTGAGCCACTCGACTCCCGGACATTCCTTTCGGATGGCCTCCATCGCCTGCCGTTCGAGTTGCTCCAGGCCTCTCGGCGAGCGGACCGCATCGGGATTCAAACGGGTCAGCATGATGAACGTCGGCATGGCAATACCTCCCATGATGGGTTGGTGCCCGAAGGATAGCTGTCCGCTTGCCCACGGATTTTGATATCAATCAAGAACGGAGAGCCCTGCGCCTGCGGGTGCCCCGGACCGATCCCGCGTTCTTAAGAGAGAGCGCCGGCGGGAGCTTTTAATCTGATGGCGCTGCCGTTTTTTGGAAGATTTGCGGCCCGCCGGTCAGCAGCACCGAAGTGGCGGCATCGCCTGGCAGTCGCTCGTGCGTGCCAATCACGAGATAGCCGTTTGGTAGCAGCCGTTTCACGATGCGACCGAGAATCTGGTGTTGCAGCGCAGGTGCGAAATAGGTGAAAGCGACATAGCGGCAGAGGATGAGATCGAAGAGAAGGTTTGGCACCTCCAGCCGCAAATCCTGAGGCAGGAAATCAATCCTTTCCCGATGTCGCTGCCGTACACAAAACACCTGGCGCACGCGGTCCAAGGCCTGCCTGACGAGGTGCAGCGGCAATTCCCGCAGGCTCGTCGCCTCGAAACATCCCTTCCGCGCTCGCTCGAGCATTGTGTTGTCCGCGTCTGTCGCGGTGATCGATAGGGAGACACCCGGATAGGAGCTCGCCACCTCGAGGTCCCACAGGATTTTCACGGTGTATGGCTCTTCGCCGGACGCGCACCCAACCGACCAGGCGCGTGCCTCTCGTCGTTCCCGCGTGGCGCGGGCGGCGATTTCGGGCAGCACACGTTTGCGCAGGGCCTCGAATACCCCCCGGTCACGGAAAAACCGCGAAATGGTGATGTGGCAAGACTGATCGAGGATTTGCCACTCCGCGGGATCGGCCTCAAGCCGTTCTCGATAAGCGGCAAAATCCGTCAGCTGCAGCTCGCTCATGCGCCGCTTGAGTCGCTTGCAGACCTGACGGTGAACTTTGCGAAATCCCGGCCAGCGCAGATTGAGGCGCGGAAGCGCCCACTGCAGGAAGGCCGTACAGTCCGCATCACTCATCAAATCAATCTGTTGGTCCATGGGCCCGCCTCGCCCGAGCCTGAGATCCGTTTTCGAGGAAGTCCGGACCGTCCACGTCGGCTGAGAGCGAGCAGGTGGTTTCGACTGACGATTTTGATTTAGGTCAAAACACTCGGCGATTCATGTGATCCTATGTCTGCACCGTCATGCAAAGGCAACGCTGGCGAGTACAGCAGTGAAACGTCGAGAGGCGATCCGGCCTGTGCGACAAACCAGTCTACGACCGCGGCATGGCGGAGGGACCCGTCGCCTCCTTGTCCTAGGCGCCTGGAGAAATCCGAGGGAGGGCGGATGGCACGGGTCCCAGGATTTCAGGCTCACCGATAGTCCATCTGCAAATGGCAGGGACCTGGCTATCTTTACTTCAAAGTTAGGGGCGATGATGGGAGCTTGTGCCTTTTGCGTCTCGATGAGCTTGGAGGCGAATGGAAGTTGATCGCACGAGTGCAAATGTCTTTAAGAGATTTCGTGCGTTCAAGTAGTAAGTTGTCCCTGAGTTCAAACGTGCATTTCCAAGCAGCGAGAGTCCCCAAGAAGGCGTCACGGAAAAGCTTTGTCTGTACAGGCCCAAGGCGCCCGAGTAAGCATTTCTTTGGAGGTTCGTCCTACCTCATGCCGTGGGCAGTTTTGATCCAGCGCGAAGCAAATATGCAATGGCGGTGATTGAGGTTATGGGCACTGATTGAGGTCATGGCCCATGCATATCCCGCACGAACTACGAGATGAGTTTCCGCAAGAGACCTCGCTCATCGAGCGAATGAGACGAACCAATTATGAGTTCAAGCGACTCGCGATACGCTACGACGAGGTCAACCGTAACATCTATCGCATCGAGTCGGGGGAAGAGCCGACCACTGACGAGGTTGTCGAACGGCTCAAGAAGCGGCGCGTGAAGCTCAAGGATCAGATCGCAATGATCCTCACGAGATTGGAGCACCGAATGTAAGATTGGCAAGCTGCCGTTATGGCCCTAGCAGAGTTCGCGTAAGCTTGAACCGCTAGAGCACAGCGACGGCAGAAATCGAAAGCAATAGATCCCGCTCGCCGCCGCGACCGCGGTCAATGATCATTCGCAATCGTCTCGAATGCCGCACGGTCTATGACTTTCAAATGCCATCGATCCCGGCTCTTGATAACGCCGCGCGCAGCCAAGCTCTGAAATGTCCTGCTCACGGCCTCAAGCGACATCCCGTTCACCAATGTCGGACCGGTTCATCGGGAGATATATCTCCGTCGTACTTTCACCTCTGGCGGCCTGAAGTTCTTCAAGCAGCTGAAGGAACATCGCCACCTTCAGGGGGCCCGCCTCCGTGCGAGGAGAAACGCATGACGCTGTGCCTGACGGAGTTCTTGGCAGAGCTTGCAGATAACGTGAAATTCCAAACTGGCATCTTTCGATAGTCTGCTCCGCAGGGCGGACACGGGTATCTTGAACGCGGTCACCAACGTTATTGCCTTAGTCGAGTTTGTATACCTTCCTTCTTCGGATAGCCCCAACAGATCGTCGGCAAATAAGAACGCGGTGATGTATTCGCTCCGATCGGAGGCCGTCTTATACGCCTTTACGACCCCGCTAATGATGTTGGATATCGCAACGGCATGGTGACCTTCACGGTAGATTTCCGCGCCTTTTTTGAAGCGAACGATCGACGAAATGACAGCCAGTCGAGCGCGTTCTTCTTCGCTCAGCAACTGACGCATCTTTCCTGTTAAGGGAGCCCACGGGTCAATTGCGCGAATAGCTGGACCGCGACCGCCAACTGGAATTCTCAGTCTTACCATTCTCACCTCATCTCGCAGTATTCAGCAAACTTGGGAGGATGTCGATGTCGTGTAAATTTGGACCACAAAATCAACCGAAGATTTGATCAGGATCAAACTTTTGCTGCGGCCGTCCCTGGCGCCCTCAATTAAACGACGTTAAGAACCTTCGACTCCTTCGATTGACATGCTGATGTTTGGGGATTGCTTCCGTGAGTCCCTCGGGCCCTTCTGTACCTATTGCCAACCGGATTCTGCTTTCTTTGCCACAGGCTATTGAACCGGATTCGACCGACTTTAGAGCCCCTGAACACACTGAGAGGTCAAGCCATCCATCATCCGGATCGACCAATTAAGTATTTGTATTTCGTCAATTGTGGACTGGTATCTTTCGTCAAGACCATGCGCGATGGCCGGATCGTTGAAATTGGAGCGGTTGGCGTTGAAGGCGTTACCGCTCCGCACGCCCTCTTCGGCATCGATCAAGCGATTCTCGAAGCCATGGTTCAAGTCCCAGGATCAGCCTTTCGCATCGAAACCGACGTCCTGAGACGGGAAATGGTAAGAGACGGTGCATTTGCTCAGTTGATGCAAAATTATGCGCGTTTTGCCATCCGCCAACTTGCGCAAACGACGGCTTGCCATCGTCTGCACCATATCGCAGAGCGCTGTTGCCGCTGGCTGTTGATTGCCCATGACAGCGCATTGTCCGATACGTTTTTTCTAACTCAAGAATTCTTAGCGATGATGCTTGGCGCGCAGCGTGCCGGCGTATCGACCGCCGCGAGCTTCCTGCAGAAGTCTGGCTTGGTTGAGTACAAGCGTGGTCGGATAACCATCATAAACCGGGCCGGGCTTGAAGCTGCGGCTTGCGAATGTTATGGCGCGATGCGGAATGAGCTCGACAAATTATTCGTTCGTCCGACTACATGATTTCAATGCCTTAGGCGTACTTGCCTGACAGGCACACTCGCCCAACGTACGTTCTGTTCGGTATCGGATAGACGTAAAGCTCCCTGCAGATCTTAAATAACGTAAAATGGGGAGAGCATCAGGCGTTGCGCACGGCAATCGCGGTGTGGTGGCGAGCTCTCGAAGCAGAGATTATCGCCCACGCGAAAGTCCTAGCAGCAACGGGTCGGAGCATAGCCCTCCCTTCTTATGAGTAGGAGGATGGTTATGGAGGAGTGGCTCTGTCGACAGAACATTGAACGCTTGCGCAACCAGCTCGCGACGGCGTGTGACGAACGTCAGCGAAGAATACTGTCCGAGTTGCTCTCCGAGCAAGAAGCAAAGCTGAGGCGAATTACGTCATCGTCAGCAATGAGTGGCCCTCCGCAATCTATGGGACATGGATCGAATATGCAGCAGTCCTAAGGGAGGGCTCGTCAGCATCGGTGTTTTTTGTCCGCAAGGAACCCACTCCAAAGAGAGACAAATCGAACGGGTGCCCCCATCGCTCCCGCGGAAGACCTACCGTGTCGAGAGCAACTTTGATCCAGGTCAAATAACGACTTAGGCGTCGCGCATAAGTATCGACACTGAGCAGGCAATCAGCCCGCACGCGCGTTTTTTATAATGGAGAGTATTATGAGCGAGTTAGGCGTCAGCGCCCTGGATCACTCCATTCAGGAAACCAACATTTGGTTCAAAGCCCTCACCGAAAAGCTTCATTTCAAGGACCGGCACCACGCTTACAGTGCCGTGCGCGCGGTGCTGCATGCGCTGCGCGACCGGCTGACCCCCGAGATGGCGGTGCACCTCGGTGCGCAGCTTCCGATGCTGGTGCGCGGCCTCTACTATGAAGGCTGGCATATGGCCGGGAAGCCGACCAAAGATCGCAGTACACAAGAATTCGCCCACCATGTTCGGGAACAGCTCCCGCCCCAGTTCCCCATCGACCCGCTGACCGTGACCCGAGCGGTCTTCGAGATCCTTTGGGAAAGACTCGATCCAGGCGAATCGGCAAAGGTGATCGACCATTTGCCATTGCAGCTGAGGGCCTTGTGGCCTCAGGTCGCCCGACGCAGCTGATCCCATCGTTTCCGCAAGAATGGCAGCGCTCCCTGGCAGTACAATGGGCCGGACCAAATCAACGGCACAACAACCAGTTCGGCCAGTATCGACATGCATGGGTCTCACGAAAGTGAACGCGGAGGAGCGCCTGATTCGAGATGCATCAGCGCAGAAAAGTCGTACCGACGTTAGATTTACATAACCTATTTCGTCTCGTAAGGCATACGTACGACGATCGAGGTCAGCTTGCGGAGAGGGCCATCCTGTCGGGGCGCCATCAAAGCCGAGATGAGGCGGTGCAGGCTGCTAGGTCGGTGGCGGAAAAGAATGCACCCTCCGGCTTTAACGAAAAAAATGGAGGGTGGATCACGGATAAGAACGGCAAACGCCACACGCTGTTGATAGAAGCTTTTTTGTAGTTCGTGAAGATTGACCCCGGTGTACCGCCGCCATTTGCGCTGACTTGCACGCGACGTGCGAGTTCGACATGACGCAGCGGATTGGGCTTGTCGCGAGCATCCGCGAAACTGGTCCACTGCTTCGCGCTGAGGTTCGATCATCTTTCCACTGCCTCTTCCCGTTGTGCCTCATCTCTCATAACCCATGCCCAATCGGTCCCCCACCCAAGTGATCATTCACGGCCTTGACACCGGGCGTCGCTTCGGCAGCAACGCGAATTGCCTGTTTTTCTGTTTCCGAGCTGGTGATACCCCAGAGGCTTACGACACCGTCGGTAACGGTGACATTCAACCGATGGGTATCCACCCACGGCTGTTGCTTTAGATGTGAAAGTAATTTGTCGCGAATTTTCGCGTCGGAGAGAGGAATTTCCAGTCCTTTTGGCATGGTTGCGAGCCCCTGAACCAGGTTTGCCCGGCTCACAATGCCAACTAATTGGCCGCCTCTGACGATCGGAACGCGTTTGATTGAATTCCTCTCCAACAAAATGGCAACTTCATCTAGCGGTGTCTCTGGCGATGCCGTAAACACGTTTTTGGTCATGATATCTGACGCTTTGCGTGCATGCGATTTGACGTAATCAGCAGGAAGCGAGGCATCCCCTGCCACGAGGCGCATCCCCCAGCGGTGGTATTGCCGCTCGGTGCCCATCTCGGAACGATGCATGAGATCGCCTTCGCTGATGATGCCAACAAGCCTGTCGGCATCGTCTACCACCGGAACCGCGCTGATCCGTCTGTCGATAAGCGTTTGGGCGACATCTTGAACCGACGCATGGGGCTTAACCGTAATGACCGGAGAAACCATTACATCCCGAGCTTTCATGGCCTTCCCTCTTGATTATCCTCGAGCCAAGCTTGGCATTCGTGCTAACAAGTCAATCCAATCAAGCATTCCAGGCTAGCGCTACCATTGATCAGCGGACAGTTCCCGGAGCGATGTAGTGCTCGGGCCACAAGTCTTGCAATTCCTGGGGCAGCGCATGGCGGACTTTCTCAATCTCACCTCGCGTCATTTTTTTCGACAGCAACTCAAAAACCGCCAGGACTGCTTGCGCGGGACTGTCAATCGGATCGGCTTTGAACGAATCTAGCAAGGAAATCTGCCTTGCTTCGCTTTTTGACGGGCACGATGGCTGGCCGCCATTGTTCGTAATAGACACCTCGCAAAAGCTCGGGCAGTTGAGCCGCGAAATGCGCTGACTCGTTGATTTGCAGCCAATCCCGCAAGCCGTGGAGGACAGCCTTCAGCAGGCGATAGGCACGGGGTTTGTTCTCCCAACCAAGTCGTTCATCCAAATGATTGATCCAGACACGCGTGACCTGGACAGCATGATCGAGAGCTTCGAGACCGCTCATGATGATGTTCTCCTCAATTAAAAATCTACCCACGACTGCGGCACCCAATTTTGAGCTATGTCAAACCACGCCCGACCATTTTTGGTGGTTGGCTGGAAATTAAAGATCAAATTCGGTGGTGAATCGCCGCCCGGCGCCTGCAACGACCGATAAGGTCTTGGTGATCGGCACGAATTTTGGCTATCGACAGAATTTTACTCGCGGATTTACGCCGAGCAATTTGATCAAGATCAATACGCAGATCTACCGTTCGATCTAAGGGGAGGGCCAGCGCGCAGCAATACTGCAGTTGCCCGCGCGCGAACATCCGGCAGCAACAGAAAAGGCGGCGAAAACGGACGTCCGCAACCCTGGACTTTCGGCCTGACCGCCAAGGTACCCCAAGAGCCATCGGTCTATCGGTGGCACTCGAGCCAGCCACGTCGAGCCTGGTCGATACGAGGCGTATCAGCTCGCGCACGTTACAGAGCGCGCATCGTTGACCTTAGCGGGCTGGCGATTTGGCGGCGAGATTTCGCCGCCCTTTTGGCCCTTACGCTCTGTTTTGACTTGAACGCCTTTTAGCTTGGCCAGCCGGAACGTGGCGGTTCCGGTCAATCGCATTGAGCAGTCGGGTCATTCGTGTTCTGGCCTGAGCATCCTCCACTTCTGCAATGACGTTGGAGACTCCTCGTCACTGGCGGGCCAGCTTCATCCTCGACCGCTACGGTCAAAAGCCAGCCATCACTTGCATGGATGGGCGCTATTTCCAGCGTGGCGATGGTAGCGATTTCTCTCAGGTCCTCGCGTTCCTCATCGCCCAGGTGGAGTTCCCTTCGTGCTGGAACGTCCCGTGCTTCCGTCGTGCGCCTTGCCGTGATTCTGAAGGCCGATGGTGCAGCTTTTTGCTCCGCCATAAGCCAGCGAACGATTTGCTCAGGATCGAGCTCGACTGGATAGGTTTCCATCGGTCGGTACTCTCCATCAGGCAAAAACCTTCTTGATGCCACATACCGTTCCTCCTCAGATAGGGAACGGAGTTGAAGGCTGAGCCAGGAGGGCAAGAGATGGGCGTTGCAACCGCTCTGAGGCAGTATCTGGCGAATCGCGGTATTGCCTACGACGTCATGGTGCATCCGCACACGGAGAGAGCTTCGGCAAGTGCCGAGGCGAGCCACGTTCCTGCCAACCGCGTGGCCAAGGCGGTTGTCCTCAAGAACGACGAGGGGTTCATGGTGGCGGTGTTGCCGGCCTCCCGCTACATCCATTTCGGTGAACTGTGACAGCTACTTGGCAGCCATATCCGCATGGCCAATGAGGAAGAATTCGAGCCCCTTTTTCGTGATTGCGAGCCAGGCGCCGTGCCTGCGCTTGGGGCCGCGTACGCGCTCGAGGTCCTCGTAGACGACAGTTTGGCGATGGAATCCGACGTCTACATTGAAGATGGCGACCACGCCAGCTTGATCCGTGTCGGCGGGGCGGCGTTTCAGAAACTCTTGGCGGACGCTCGACATGGGCAGTTTGCCCGCCGAGAGGACTAGCCGCAGTTCCAGCCATTTCGATCGCACACCGGACGTCATGCCGCGTCGTTCTTAACCGACAGCTTTGCGCAACGAAGGAACAACGCTTTGACTTAGATCAATAAACATTATTGCGGAAAGAGTATTAGAAATCTCTTTACAACCTCAACCCTTGGAGATGACCATGAAAGTCAAGGATGTCATGCATCAAGGGGCGACTTGCGTTCAGCCGACCACCCGCGTGAAGGAGATTGCAAAACGCATGCGCGACAATGATATCGGTGTTGTTCCAGTGTGCGCAAACGATCGCTTGGTGGGTATTATCACAGATCGGGACATCACCTGCCGTGCGGTCGCGGCGACGGGCAATCTCGGCAAGATGACGGCTCAGGAGGTCATGACGAAGCACGTTGTTTGCTGTTCCCCGGAGGATTACATCGGCCGCGCGATCGAACTCATGGAAGCGAAGCGGGTCCGCCAGCTGCCCGTGACCGCCAGTCAAAAAACGGTGGTCGGAATATTGAGCCTTGGCGATATTTCTCAGAAGCTCAAGATACAACTCTCGGGCAAGGTATTGCAGGCTGTTTCCGCACATCATCTCTAAGCGCTGAATTATCCAAGGAAAATTTACCGAGGGCATCAGTGCGACATGAGGCAGCAACGGCAGATCGAGGAAAAAGCAGTGATCACCATTGTACGGTATCAGCCCACGAAGCCACCAACTGCTGTTGGCCTGACTTGATTGGTGGAGAGCGGGGATCGCCGGTCCCTGCACGCAGTTCAGGCGGGTTAACCTAGCGAACACCGCATTCGGTTGCGAGCATGCATAGCACTCCCGGCCACAAGACGTCGCAGCACTCCATCGAAGCCGAGGCTTATCGCCGTATCATGTCGGGCGAAGCGCCCGAGACGCTTGCTGATTTCGCCCGGGAGTTGGTTGATTGGTTCAGAGACACTTACCCCCACCGCATCACCGCCGACGGTGAATGCTATTGAGAATCAAATCCGCAACACTTGGCATCGCCGCCACGAATTGATTCGAGGCGGCGGCTGACTTCGCCAGCCGTCCTATCCAAGCTGAACGTGCTCAGGCTTCCTTTCGTTCCGAACTTGACGACGCATTCGTGCGCTCTTGCGATCGCGGGCAGCACAGCAAAGTTGAGGCGTTGCTGGCGCTGGTGTCAAGAGATGGGCTCGGCAGGACTCGAACCTGCATCAAGCGGTTATGGCCGCCGGCTCTGACCATTGAGCTACGAGCCCGCGCAAATGGCCCTCTCAACGCCTGAATAGCCGCTCCAAATTGATTCAAGCGCAGCAGGTGTTTATCTTAGTTAATCCTTCCGACGCTTTATCTCTCATTCTTCCTGTCAGATTGCTCCAAATGCTTGCGCGGCATTATGCCTGCCACCTGCATCACGTTGAGAACGCCGGCGGCAAAGCCGAGCAGCAAAGACACGATCATCCCCCACGGCGAAATTCCGAGCCACGGTCGAGGAGCCAGCCGATCGCGGCACCGACGAGGGCTGCTGCGACGAGTTCCGTCGACAGTTGCAAACCACGGGCGATCGCAGATGGACCGGTGATTGGTCCCCGGTAACCTTCGGAGGGATGGCCGGGACGTTGCTGCTTATTGGGGTCATCGAACATGTCTTGGTACAATCCACAAACCAGGCTGGTTAGCGCGGCGCAATCTGTCGCTTCCGCTATCCGCCTGAGTCATGATGACTCGCGCTCAAACCCCGCGGGCGCACCCCGCAGCCTGAAATTTGCCTCGAACGATCCGATCAGATCGAGCCAGACTTCTGCAGCACCACGGCCGCCCTGCGCTGCAGGGCATTGACGAGCGCCGAATCCTGCACGGACAGAATGCGAATCCGCTCGTCCGCGCATTGGCACAGTGAGGCGAAGACGTCCTGACCCTCCGGATCATCAGTTGCGACGTTGCCGACCAATACCAGCCTGCAGTCGACCTGCTTGCGCGCCAATCGAAAGGCATCGATGACGCCTTGCGGGTCTTTCCATTTGTCAAAGCGCGACACCTGCACCACGAGAGGAAGGTCACATGGAATATTGTAGTGCGCCAAGCGATCGGCAATTTCATCATCCGACAATTCTTTGTTCGTCGTCGAAAATGGGTTGATTGCTGGAGCAATGAAACGCTGAGGCGCGGTTAATTTCTGCGCATATTCAGGGTAAAGACAGCACGACCGCGTCGTAGCGTTCGACGAGCGGCGGACAGATATGACCACAGCTCCATGGTTCGGGCGCGCCAAATCGAGGTGGCACCGCCAGATCCAGGGCGCTTTTTTGCGATAGTGGCGGATTAGCGGAAGCGGCTGTGGATCGTGGACGATTACGACATCATGACCGATGTGGTTGCGAACCGCATTTTCGTATGCGACCTCTTCATAGATCCGCATCTTCAGGTCCGTCATGTTGATCTCTGCGCCCTGCAGGGCATTGTGCATCTTCTTAGTGATGCTGAAGAAATCAGGACGACCCCTGAATGACTCGCCAACCCGTCTTGATAGCCGCCGCGTTCATCAGCAGCGTGAGCGAGGACAGTATCTCGGCGACGCCACCCCCGTAGTACGTCGAACTGATATTGACGATATGCAGGTCGCGTAGGCGTTCGGCCTTTGAGAGAAGGCGCTCAATGCTTTCCGCACCAACTAGGGGCTCTTAATCCTCGATCCTGCACGGCTGAACTTCGGGTACCACCTCTGCGGGCGCAAGCATCACTCATCTCCATGCCATTTCCTCGAGATTGTGAGGAACCCTCGCCCGCCGTGAGGTTTTGTCCTTGATCAAAATCAAATTCAAGGAAGAATCGGACAATTGACGCTTGCCTTGTATATCGCTGCCACGCGCGCCGCTCGAATTTGCACGATCAGCAGCGTCTCGACCTCCCCTTTTTGATCTATGTCAACGCGGTTTGGCGCGGTTGAGCGTTCGTCTTCAACGCACGAAAGGAGAGATCCCATGGACGAGCTCACTCGACGAACTCGACTTCGACCCGAGCATCGATGCGACGAACATTGGAGTTGCCGTCGATGGAGGTGTGGTGAGCTTGACCGGACATGTATCGAGCTACGCTGAAAAAACCGCTGCCGAGGCTGCGGCCCGCCGGATCAGAGGCGTGCGCGCCATCGCGCAAGAGATCGAGGTTCGCTACCCGGGCGAAAAGGAAACAGCGGACGACGAAATCGCCAAGCGCGTGCTCAGCGTGCTCAGGTGGAACGCCATGATTCCGCAGGAGGCGGTCAAGGTCACCGTGCAAAAAGGATGGGTAACCCTGAGGGGTGAGGTCAATTGGCAGTATCAGAAGAAGGCGGCGGAGGATGCCATTCGGAAATTGGCCGGTATCACCGGTGTCGGCAATTGTATCTCCATCAAGCCGCAGACGATCCATCCATCTGACATCAAGAAGAAGATCGAGGATGCACTGGCTCGGCATGCGCGCCTCGAAGCTGAGGCGATTAGGGTTGACGTCCGTGATGGCAACAAGATTTCGCTCGAAGGGCAGGTCGATAGTTGGGAGGAACGCGAGGCCGCTGAGAGGGCAGCCTGGTCGGTCGCTGGGGTTCGATCAGTCGACGATCGTCTGACGATTGTGAAGTGATTGGCGATATCGTCGCGCCGGCGACCGCAGTGGGGCAGGCCTCGTGTTTCGAGGATCAAGACTGCAAGGATGCGGCCCGAATGATGAGGAACAAGGGCGTCCAGCGATTGACAGTCATCAATCACAACACGCAACGGTGGGCATGCTGTCGGTGTACGACCTCGCGCGGTGTTCGCATGAGTTAGCGGGCGAAGTTCTCGAATCGGTCGCGCCATGGCCGCATTGATGGAGATTGATGAGACAAAGAGGAAGCCAACTCGGCTGCTGCTCGGGAAGATCGACCCGACGCGCCCCAAATTCCGGACAAGTTCAAGATACGCCGATTTAAACCCAGGGGAACCGATGATCAGGTTAAGGCCGACTGCGGTCAGTTTTGGCGCCATCGTCACAAGTATGAGCCCTGATCATCGGCTTTGGCGACTCATTAAGCATTCACATCTACCAGGAGGCGGAGCGGCTCGAACCGCACGCCGCCTTCCGAGCCACGCTGGGCAATTTCGCGACAAGCCTGTTGATTTCTCTCAGTTTTGTTGTGCCAGTGCTGCTATTTTCAAGCGCGAGTATTTTGGCGATCTCCATAGCGTGGGGACTCGTGCTGCTCGCGGCGCTGACCTGGCTCGTTGCCAGCCACCGCGGGGTCGACATGGTTACAGAGCTTGGTAAGCATCTCGGAACGGCTGTCTTGGTCATTGCTGCCAGCCATGCCATCGGAACACTGATCAATACCTACCTGCAATAATTCTGCGCCAACGGCACTTAACGCGCCGAGCTTCCAAATTCGTCAGCTCTTGCTCACCCCAAGTTTGCTCTTTAGGTAGGTCGCCGCTCCATCAAGCGTAATGAGCTTGGGATAATCGAGCTCCGGGATATCGACACCCAGACGATGATGAATCGCGACGACGAAATTGAGAAAATCCATCGAGTCGATATCCAGCGCTTCCCGCAAATCCGCTGTGGGATCGAGTTTCTGCAAATCCATTTCGGGCGCAATGTTCCCGAGCTCTTCTTGCAGAACAGTGCGAATGTCGGTCTCATTCATAGCTTTTCCGACTCCTGCAGCAGCTTGCCGATCTCGGCGAGGAACAGTGCCCCTGCATGTCCGTCGCTTACTCGATGATCTGCCGCCAGCGTGATGGTGACAACGGAGCGCGGCCCGACGGCGCCGTCGACAAGCCAAGGCCGCAGCACGACTTTCCCGAAGCCGACGAGTGCTACCTGGGGCGGGTAGATAACGCCATATAATGTCTCGACGCCTCGTTCGCCGAGGCTTGAGACCGTAATCGTCGAGTCGGCCATTTCCGAACTGCGAATGCGCCCGGCGCGCGTGCGTTGAACGAGATCGCGCATGCGGGCCATGAGTTCGTCGAGCGGCAGCCGATCCGCATCGTGCAGTGCCGGAGCCGCCAACCCACCGCCGCGAATAGCGATTGCGATACCGAGATGAACGGCGGACGCGGCTTCGTACTTGCCATCACGGTAAAAGCCGTTGAATGCCGTGAAGCGGCGCGCGGCCAAGGCTACCGATTTGGCCGCGAGGGCGGCCATGAGCATGCGGTTCTCAGGCGGTCGTGACGCATTTATGCGCGTGAGCCATTGTTCGCATGGCGTCACGTCGATTTGATGCTCCAAGTAGTAGTGCGGAATTTCCCGCTTCGAGCGGGCCATGGCGGCGGCGATTGCGGTCCGCATGGCATCGAGATTGAGCCCGGTCGACCGCTTCTTTTCAGCGGATACGGGCGCGGCGACAAGCCTGCGCTCGACGTCCGCGCGAATGATCGCGCCGCCGGGGCCGCTGCCTGTGACTGTGGCAAGATCGACCCTATGCATGTCCGCGAGTCGTCGTGCGGCCGGTGACATGCGCGCAATGCTCGCGACCCGTGGAGCGGTGACGACGGGAAGGACCATGGATGCAGGTGGGCTGGGCTGCGGTACCGCTGGCAAGGCGCGTGGCGGGACTTCGGCTACCGTAGCTGCAGGTGCGACGGCGACATCGGCTTTATCTATAACCTCCGTTTGAATCCGGGCGAGCGGCGTCCCGACCGACACTTTGCTGTTGAGACCAACGAGGATCTGCTCGATCTGGCCGGTCTCGAAGACTTCGATTTCAATGGCGCCTTTCTGCGTCTCAACGACCGCCACGACATCGCCGCGTTTGACCCGATCGCCAGGCTTGACCAGCCATTCCACCAGTGTGCCCGCTTCCATGTCGGCGCCGAGCGAGGGCATGCGGAACTCGACCATGGCGAGAGTGCCTACGCCCGTCCAAGCACAATCTTGGCGGCAACGACGATCTTGGGAACCTGTGGGATCGCCGCAATCTCGAGATGCCGCGCGTATGGGATCGGCACCTCTTCACTGCACACGCGGCCGATCGGCGCATCGAGCTCCCAGAATGCCTGCTCGATGATGCGCGTGCAGATCTCGGCAGATAGACTACCGCTGCGCCAGCCTTCGTCAACGATCACAGCACGGCGCGTTTTACTTACAGATGTCATGATCGTCGTGTCATCAATCGGCCGCAAGCTGCGCAAATCGATCACTTCGGCGTCGATGCCTTCGCCGGCGAGCGCGATCGCCGCGTCGAGCGCCTTCCATAAAGAGCCGCCATAGGTGATGAGCGAAATGTCACGCCCGCTGCGACGGACCACAGCCTTATCGATGTCGACCGCGCCAGCATCGGCGGCAAGTTTTCCGGTCATGTTGTAGAGCATAACGTTTTCGAAAATCAGGACCGGGTCCGGGTCCTGCAGAGCGGTCCACAGCATGCCGCGTGCGTCCTCGAGCGTCGCGGGCGCCAATACCTTGATGCCGGGGATATGCGCGTACCAGCCTTCAAGGCTGTGGGAGTGCTGGGCCGCAAGCTGGCGGCCAGCGCCGGTTGCCATGCGGATCACAAGCGGCACGCCAAATTGATTGCCGGACATGTGGCGCACAGTCGCCGCGGTGTTGAGAATTTGGTCGAGTGCGAGCAGACTGAAATTCACTGTCATCAGTTCGACGATAGGGCGCATGCCGGCCACCGATGCACCGATGCCTGCGCCGGTGAACCCAGACTCCGATAACGGCGTGTCACGGATGCGTTCGGGACCGAACTCGGCCAGCAGCCCCTTGCTTACGGCGTAGCAGCCGCCATAGCGGCCGACGTCCTCGCCCATCAGAAAGACGTTCTTATCGCGGCGCAGCGCGTCGCGGATCGCCTCTCGTACCGCGTCGCGGTAGGTGAGTTCGATCATTGCGGCGGGGGCAGCCATGACACGCTAGGCGGCCGAGTCGGCATACGTGAAGCGAGTGAGCTGCTCGACGGGCTCCCACGTTCCACTCTCGGCAAAAGCGACAGCCTCGGCGATCTCGGCGTCAACTTCGGCTTCGATGCGAGCGAGATCATCGGGATGGATCATATGGCTGGCTTCGAGCCAACCCTTAAACCGCACGATCGGCTCCTTATGTCGCCAAGCCTCGACCTCGGCCTTGTCGCGGTAGAGCTGGGCATCGAACATGGAATGCGCGCGCAAGCGATAGGTGCGGCACTCCAAGAAATAAGGCTTACCGCTCTCGCGCACCGCGTGAATGGCACGGCGCGCCGCAGCTTCGATCGCGACCACGTCCATGCCGTCAACAGCTTCTGACGAGATTCGGTAGCACGCTGCTTTGCGCTGGATGTCGGTTTCCGATTCCGAAAGTGCCAGCGCGGTTCCCATGGCGTAGAGATTGTTCTCGCACACGAAGAGTACCGGCAATCCCCAGAGCGCAGCGAGATTGAGGGTCTCGTGGAACTCGCCCTCAGCCACGGCGCCTTCGCCGAAAAAGCAGGCCGTGACAATGTCGTCGCCCCGCATGTGATCGGCGAGCGCAAGCCCGATCGAAAGCGGCAGGCCGCCGCCCACGATGGCGTTCCCACCATAAAAATTGGTGGCACGACTGAACAGATGCATGGACCCGCCACGGCCGCGGCTGCATCCTTCCTGCTTTCCATACATTTCGGCGAGCGCGGCGGTCATCGGCACGCCGCGAACCAGCGCGTGCCCGTGCTCACGATATGTAGCAACGACGCGATCGCGTTTTTCCAGCACCGGAATCACTCCAACGGCGACCGCCTCCTCGCCGTCGTAAAGGTGCAGAAAGCCCCGGATCTTCTCCTGGGTATAGAGCTCCGCGCACTTATCCTCGAAACGGCGGATGCGAATCATCTGCTTCAGGAGATCCAGCGCATGCGTCCGCGACAGTCGCGGCTTGTCCGTGACTGCGGTCATCGTTCCTCGCTTTCGAGCGTCGAGATGTCGCCCTCCGGCAGGCCCAGCTCGCGTGCCTTGAGCAGGCGGCGCATGATCTTGCCGCTGCGCGTCTTCGGCAGGTTCTGGCGGAACGCTATGTCCTTCGGCGCCACGGCCGGCCCGAGCCGCGCCCGCGCGTGACCGAGAAGTTCCTTGCGTAGCGCCTCACTCGGTTGAACCCCGTCTTTGAGCGCGACAAATGCCTTGACGATCTCGCCGGCGGTCGGTTCGGGGATGCCGATTACACCCACTTCGGCAACGGCTGCATGCTCCATCAGAGCCGTCTCGACTTCAAATGGGCCGATGAGATGGCCGGCGCTCTTGATGACATCGTCCGCCCGCCCGACGAACCAATAGTAGCCTTCGTCGTCTCGCATCGCGAGGTCGCCGGTGAGATACCAACCACCCATGAAGCACTTGCGATAGCGCTCCTCCTCATTGAGGTAGGCGCGCATCATCGATGGCCAGCCGGGGCGCAGGGCAAGCTCGCCCGTCACTATGGGTTCCGTGATTTCCCGCACGATCCCAGCTTCAACGCGCTCGATGATGCCGGCTGTGACCCCGGGTAGCGGGCGGCCCATCGATCCCGGCTTCACGTCCATCGATCGGTAATTGGAAATCATGATCCCGCCGGTCTCAGTCTGCCACCAATTATCATGGAATGGCTTGCCAAACGCCTCGACACCCCAGACCACGGCCTCCGGATTGAGTGGCTCACCGACGCTCGCCATCAGCCGCAGCTTGGACATATCGAACCGTTTGGCGACGTCAGCTCCCGCCTTCATCAGCATCCGGATTGCGGTCGGAGTCGTGTACCAAACGGTGATCTTCTGATCCTGCAGGACCCGGTACCAGCGCTCGGCATCAAACTCGGCCTGATCGACGATCAAGGTGGCGCCGTTGGTGAGCGGCGAGATGATGCCATAGGAGGTGCCGGTGACCCATCCTGGATCAGCGGTGCACCAGAAGATATCGTCAGACTTGAGGTCAAGCGCGAGTTGGCCGGTGATATGGTGCGCCACCACCGCCTCGTGCACGTGCACGGCTCCCTTGGGCCGGCCGGTCGTACCACTGGTGAAGTGCAGCAGCGCCATGTCTTCGGGAGCGGTCCATACGGTCTCAAACGACTCCGACGCTTGCGCCATCGCGGATCTCAGATCGACCGTACCGTTCGGAGGACTGTCTGACGCATCAGTCAGGAAGACATGCTCGAGGCTGGCAAGCTCCGTGCGCCAGGGCTCGATCTTGCGGCGGTAAAACGCCTCTGAGGTGATGAGGGCCCTGGCATTGCCGATTGTCATGCGGGCCTTGATCGGCTCCGGCCCGAACGCCGAAAAAAGCGGCGAGAACACGCTTCCATTTTTGAGGGTGCCGAGAGCGGCGATGTAAAGCTCCGGCGTGCGGCCGAGCAACGAGAAGACCCGATCCCCTTTGGACACGTGGCGGTGAGCAAGGACATTGGCAAACCGATTCGTTGCCGCTTGGAGCGCGGAGTAGGTGAAGTTCTGGATTCGATCATCACGCCCAATCCAGCGTAAGGCTAGCTGCCGGCCACCGCCCGCTCGCACGTGTCGGTCGACCGCCTCGTGCGCAATGTTCAGCCCGCCCCCAGGCAAACCATCGAGTAGCGCCCGTGCCTGCGCCCACGAGAAGGTCCTCGCGTACTTCTCGTAATCCAGAAGATTGGCGCCGATACAGTCGTCAGATCCCTTGCGGATTCGCTCCCATTCCATATCCGACCCCTAGGCAATCTGGGGTTATCGACGCTACTCATTCCGAATACAGGCGTTTTTCGCGGTCATCCGGCTCATCTCGCTCGAGCAATGAAGGATTGCTTTCGGAGGAATTTCTCTTTCGATCTGGGCACTCGGGGCTGGCGCCGCTGCGGGCAGGCGCTTTCTCATAGAACAACAGGGATTCCCGTTCACGGCCACGAACCACACGTCGGCCGGCGAGGATGCCTCTGGTTTCGGTCACGATGGTCCGCTGCGCTTCGCCACCGCTATCGGCATGGAAGTAGATCACAACCCAATCACGCACTCTGCCGAGCTCGTGCGCGCGGGCGGTGTTGGAAAATAAAGCCGTGAAGTGCCATTTTCCTCTGGTCGTATGCAGGATCGGCAGCCAAGCATCCCCTTTGGGATTGAACCTCTTTGGAGCAATTCTACGCAGCTCGTCCGTCCCGACCTTCGCGCGATATTCGCGATCAACGTCGAGCAGAACATCCACCGGCGGCTCGTCTGCGGGCGGAGTGCGGACCGATCGGATGCGGGCCAACATCTGAGCGAGCGATGCGCGCAACATCGACAGGCGCCGCGGTCCAATGCCGGCGACCTTTGTTGCATCGGGGTCGTATATTGCCGATTCCAGCTGCTCGAGCGTCTCGACATGAAGCATTTCGTGGAGACGCTTCGCCAATTGCGGACCAACGCCGGGAATCGCGCAGAAGACGGCCTGTGGTTCCGCCGAGCCACGTAGGCGATCGAGGTAAGCCCACCGGCCCGTGCGCACCATCTCGGCGAGGGCAGCGGCGAGACCCCGACCGATTCCCGGGATCTGTTCCAGCACCTCGATGCCGCCCTGCTCCATAATCACTCGCAGGTCCCGATCAAGCGCAGCAACCGCGTCAGCGGCTCGGCGAAAGGCTCCAACGCGATAAGGATTATCGTGCTGATGGGATAGCAGGGTGGCAGCCTCGCGCAGCCTTTCTGCGGCGAAACGATTGAGCGTCAGCACACGGCCTTTTTCGGCGGGTTCCGCTATCTGAGAATCGATCATTGTGACAATTTATCAAACCCGAGAGCCCTCCCTTTGATCTAGATCACAATTGACTAGGCCCCGTCGGAGCACTTTGCCCGCTCTTGCGTGCGCTCGGTCCATGATCGAGCTAGCAACCTGAAGGACGAAGCGATGACAAAACCGGACACGCCGTTCCCGAAACACTGGCTCTACTCAGCCCCGTCCCGGGTCGCAACCGGACTTGCTGTACTTTCGATGCCAGCAATGCGGTCATGTTATCAGTCTTGTAGCAGAGGACGAACGCTAGCGGCACTCAACGTGGCAGAAACTTCGTTAGCGACTGCTAGGAAGGTTGTTTGATGAGTGTGGCGGAGGTCGGTCTTATCGGCGACATCGGCGCCACGAACGCGCGTTTTGCGCTAGTCCACCCGAATGGCAGCACGACGCCTGCTCGGATCTATGCATTGAACGACGACCCGTCTGTTTCTGATGCGATTGAAAAATATCTGGCTGAGGAGTTGCCACCTGCGAAGCCGCGACAGGCCGTATTGGCGGTTGCCTCGCCGATCACGGGCGACCAGGTCACACTCACGAACCATG
>Ga0306920_100000996_pt1 | contig 34766 bp, 33 predicted proteins | sample flu12Cox44000170_FD_204666 | JGI IMG/M metagenome (GOLD analysis project Ga0306920, IMG submission 204666) | Lab enrichment of tropical soil microbial communities from Luquillo Experimental Forest, Puerto Rico - flux4day.12C.oxic.44.000.170 (v2)... | ecosystem: Environmental > Terrestrial >...
ACCGCGCGTCGTTTTGATCTCTAATAGGGCTGCTGCGAGCGATTATTCAGGAATTTGCAGACATCCTTCACCGCATTGCTGAGCAGAGCCGTTTCTGTCGCGTAAATCGTGTCGCCGCCCTTGGCAATGATCAAGAAGCGATAGTCCCCCGACCAGCCTCCCGCGTGCAGCATGTAATCGGACTGCTGTCGGTTGGCGGTCAGGGTGATATTGGGGCACTGATGACCGAGATGCTTGACGATTTCAACTGGATCGACCGTAGAGCGGCGGTCGAGCACGAGCTTCAGCGGTCTTGTAAACTGAGCGCTGGCCCGGGGAGCGGTACCTGTTGCCATCAGCACCACAAATGCAAGTATGAGCCTTTTCATTGCGGATTCCTTCCACCCAGCCATCGCCGGGAACGAAGCAAGAATAGAGCATATGATGGAGGAGCTGCTCCCGGGCCGTGACAGTTAAGCGTCATGCGCGGTGAGCTTTCTGCCCATTAGAACACTCATCGGCCGAAAACGTTGCGTCCCCCAGCAGGGGTGGTGTCCAATTGGCGGTTGCTGAGGCTTGCACTATGATCCGCTCGCCCGGCACAGAGACTGGCGACTGAGGAGGTTCCGTGTCCAGCCCTTCATCAGAGCAACTATCAGCTGCGAACCCGAATACCGAGATCATGCAGCTGGCAATTGGCTACATGCCGTCAGCATGCCTGTATATCGCGGCGAAATTGAGGATCGCCGACTTGCTCGCAGTTGGTTCCCAGCCCGTAGGGGAGCTGGCGCGAGCAAGCCAGGTGAACGAAGACCCACTGTACCGCATCCTGCGCGCACTTGCGTCGGTGGGCGTGTTCTGTGAGGTGTCGCCGCGGAGGTTCGCGAATACACCCCTTGCGGAAACGCTGCTTAGCGACGTTCCGGGCTCGTCTCGAGACACGGTGCTTTTCCTTTCCGATCCGCTGCATCTGCGGGTGTTCGCAGAGTTAATGCACCCCCTGCTGACTCTTGAAACGGCATTCAGGAAGACGACGGGGATGGAGCCATTCGAGTTTTTTCGGCAGAACGAGGCGGAAAACAAAGCATTCAACGCTGCCATGACCGCGATCAGCGCGACATCGGTGCCGCAGGCAGTCGAAGTTTATGACTTTGGTAACGCCGGAACGCTGGCCGATATCGGCGGCGGGCACGGAATGTTGTTGGCGCTGATTTTGGAAAAACATGGCGGGCTTCGCGGAATTGTTTACGACTTGCCGAATGTGATCGAAGGTGCGAGCAAGCGGATCGAATCGCTTGGGCTGGCCTCCCGCTGTGAGATCCAGGGCGGCGATTTCTTTGAGAGCGTACCGCCCGCGGATAGCTACGTCCTGAAATCGATCATTCATGATTGGGATGATGCTCGGGCAGTAACCATTCTTGAAAACTGTGCCAGATCCATGCGTAACCGGAACGGAAGAGTGATTCTCATCGAGCAACTGATTGAGCCGGGAAACAAGCCAAGCCTCGCAAAATGGATCGACATGGAGATGCTGGCGATGGCTGGAGGTCGCGAGCGCACCCAGGCCGAATATGCCGACCTGTTTAGGAAGGCGGGGTTGAGGTTGACGCGCGTCGTTTTGACGCCATCGCCATTCTGTGTAATCGAGTCCGTGAAGGCTTAACCAGGTAGGTGGCTCAGTGGGTGGTGCGGTAGCGCAGATAGACGCCGTGCACAGTCAGTCCGAGGCCGCTCAGGAAGAGTAGCGGCGAAAGATAGCCGGCTACCAAAGCCGGCACCGCCACCGGAAGCGTTAGAGGGCTTGAGCCACTGGCGAAATAACCCACGACAGCGGCGGAAAGCATGAACAGCAGGCCGCGGCGAATACTGCCCTTTCCTTGAGGGCCAGAGGCTTGGGCCTTGGGCCGACGGACCTCCGGCAGGGTTTCTCGGCAGTAGGTGCACTGCGCCAGCTGCTCGAAGACCATCTTTCCGCAGAATGGACATTCACGCGTTGTTGCCATGCAATTCCCCTGTGCCCACAACTATCCGTGCACATTCATCTCCAGAATGTCGTTCTGCTATTTTAAAACACATACCGGCGCCCCTGTTGTTCCGGGGTGGCAGGCATGTGCCAAAACGTAACCAATCCGGAACAGAGAGTTCTAGCCGATCTTCGCTGTTTGATCGCCGTGCTAATTCCATCCGTTCCGCTCGCGCAGAGAAGTGATGTGCGCAACGTGGTGGCGACCGTGCCAGGCGTATTGGGCCAAGAGGAAATCGACACTGGCGAGCCCCCACTGGGGGTGCCGAAACTTGCGCGGCCAGTCGGTGGGCCCGAGTGAGCGGAGCAAAATCACCCAGCGCCTGTGCAGATTCTCAACAATGGCAAGCGACGGCTCGATCGGTGGCGTTTTTGTATCGGCGAGTTCTGCCCACAGGGCCTCTTCATACGTTTTGATGATCGGCTCGGTTTCGGTAAGCGCGAGCTTGAAACGAGTGAACGCGTTCATGTGACTATCGGCGATGTGATGCACGAGTTGCCTGACCGTCCAGCCACCCGGGCGATACGGCGTGTCGAGCTGAGGCTCCCTCAGCCCGGCCAGCGCGGCAGAAAGGCGCGCCGGCATTTCTGCAATGTGTGCTATGCAGATAGACCGCTGATCATCCGTGAGGCTTTCCACGGGTTCGAACCCGCCAATGGGATAGCGTAGATCTTCCGACATGTGCACCTCCGCGTGGATGATCCAAGTCTCGAGGCAAAGTTGTGGGGACGCAACGCCCAATTTGGCAGTGTCAGCGCGCGCCGTGGCGTTTTGCCTTCTCCAACAGAGGCGAAAGCTCGCGCAGGCGCTTCACTGTTTCCACGACGCGGTCCGCGATGTAGTCCACTTCTTCCTCGCTATTAAAGCGTCCAAGGCCAAACCGGATCGAGCTGTGCGCGAGATCTTCGGAGACACCGAGCGCGCGCAGGACGTGGCTCGGCTCGAGCGTCGCCGAAGTGCAGGCCGAGCCGCTCGACACAGCTACGTCGCTGATGCCCATCAACAGAGCATCGCCTTCAACACCTGCAAAACTGAGGTTCAGATTATTCGGCAGGCGATGAACCATTGTGCCGTTTACGAAGCTGTCATCCAAACGACTGGTGATCGCTTCCTTCAATTTGTCGCGCAGCCAGCCGAGCCGCTGGCCTTCTTCGGCCATCTCCTTTTGGCAAATTTCCGAGGCTTTGCCGAGCGCGACGATACCCGGCACATTCAGGGTGCCCGAGCGCATCCCACGCTCGTGACCGCCGCCCTCGATTAGGGCAACGAGTTCGACACGGGGATCCTTGCGGCGGACGTAGAGTGCACCCACCCCCTTAGGCGCATAAATTTTGTGCCCGGAAATAGAAAGCAAATCAATGCCTAACTTTTCGACATCGACTAAAATCTTGCCAACCGACTGTGCCGCATCGACGTGGAAAAGAACCTTCCCCTCCTTGGCGATTTTGCCGATTTCCTCGATCGGCTGAATGACGCCAATCTCGTTGTTGGCATGCATTATGGAAATAAGGATGGTCTTGGCGGTGATGGCCCGGCGCAGCCTCTCTGGGTCGATCAGCCCGTCTTTGTTGACAGGCAGATAGGTAACCTGGAAACCCGATTTTTCCAGGTGTTTAGAGACATCGAGGACGGCTTTGTGCTCGGTAGCCTGCGTAATGATGTGATCTCCACCGTTGCGGCGCGCCGCCGCCCCGCCTTTCAGTGCCAGGTTGATGGACTCGGTGGCTCCGCTGGTAAAGATGATTTCTCTGGGCGACGCGTGGATGAGGCGCGCGATCTGCCCCCGTGCCGTCTCGACCGCTTCCTCCGCCTTCCAACCGAATTCGTGATTGCGGCTCGCCGCGTTTCCGAACTTCTCGGTGAAATAGGGCAGCATGGCCAAAAGAACGCGCGGATCCACCTGCGTCGTCGCATGGTTGTCCATGTACACTGGGAGCTTGAGCGCCATGGTGATTATTTTAAGACCGCGCCGCACAGGCGTCCAGCGGGCGGGAGGACTTAGCAACCCATTCAAAAACGGAAACCCAGGACCAGGCGGATCGGGCCGCTGGCGGGGCTTGGCGAGCTACGCTTTTTCCCTTCGCCGCACGGAAAGGATTCCCAAGCAATTAATACAGTTCGGCGCTGCTGAGCACGGTGGCGTCTGAGCCCCCGACGACCAAGACTTGACCATTGTCCAGTAGTGTGGCGGCGTGGGACTGACGCGCAATGGTCATGCTGCCGGCAGGACTTATTGTGCCGGTGGATGGATCATAGATTTCCGCAGTGGAAAGAGGTCCCGACACGGTGTTGATTCCGCCGGCAATCAGCACGTCGCCGCTGGTGAGCAGGGTTGCCGTGTGAAAACCGCGCCCGGTGGCAAGGTTTCCGGCCGGGTTGAAACTTCCGTTCGCGCGGTTATAGAGTTCTGCGCTTGCCAACGTGCCGCCGGCACCTACCCCGCCGGCGATGAGAACCTGGCCGCCCGGCAAAAACGTGGCAGTATGAAACTGGCGTGCAGCGGCCAGACTGCCGGTCGTCGAAAATGTTCCCGTGGAAGGATTGTAAATTTCGCCCGCGCTGACGAAGCCGCTGCCCGCGGTCTGCCCTCCGACGATCAAAACCGTGCCGTCATCGACGAGCGTGGCCGTGTGGCCGGCTCGAGGAAAACTCATGTCACCGGTGGGCGAAAACGTACCGGTAGCGGGGTCGTATAGCTCCGCACTATTTAGCCAGCTGGAGGCTGAAGTCTGGCCCCCGACAATCAAAACCTGCCCGTCGGGAAGCAGAGTGGCCGTGTGCCAGTAGCGGCCCACATTCAGATTGCCTGTAGCTGAGAATGTTTGCGTGAGGGGATTGTAAAGCTCGGCGCTAGCGAGCGGCGTTCCCCCGATATTTCCGCCCACGATCAGGACCAGGCCGTCCTCAAGCACGGTGGCCGTGAACCAAGTACGTCCTGGCGTAACTGGAGAGCCCACCGCGAGGAAAGTTCCGTTCGTCGGGTTGTACACGCTCGCATTCGCCGGTGGACCGGATTCACCGCCCGTCACCAAAACCGTTCCGTCATTCAGGGTTGCGGCGGCAAAGGATTCGCGGGCAACGCTCATGCTGCCAGTTGGCACGAATCCACTAGGACGCACATTGAGCGTGGCGGTTCCGGTAATGGTGCCATCGGTGGCCACGATTGTCACAGCTTTGCTTGCGGCGGGCGAGCCGAGCGCTAGAGATACGCCAGAATTGGTCGCATCGTTGCTGATTTCGGCGGATGAAGTATCCGAAGAACTCCAGGTCACTGAGGCGAGCTGCTGCGCCCCATTCGCAAAGGTTCCCATGGCCACGTACCGCTGGTAGGTGTTTGGCGAGACGATGGGGCTTGCCGGCATTACAGAAATCGATTGAAGACCCGGGGGCGTGAAGGAGCCCGGTTCATACAGTTCCGTGGTCACTAGATCACCGCCCTGATTTGCGCCGATGCCTCCGGCAACCAGTACGGTGCCATCGGTCAAAAGAGTCGCGCTCGGACTGACTCGCCCTGCTTTCAAACTGCCAGTCAGCCTGAACGCTCCTGCGGCTGGATCGTAGATTTCCTCGAGGTTGGCTGGGGCGCCGACCGGATTGATCGTGCCACCGGCAATGAGAACGGTTCCATCATTGAGCAGGGTAGCCGTGTGCTGGAAGCGGCCCGCCTGGAGGCTCCCGGTGAGACTGAACGTACCTGTCGCAGGATCGTAGAGCTCCGCGCTGGCCAAGGCGGGACCGACGCCGGCCCCTCCGGCAATCAGTACCCTGGCGTTGTTCAGCAGCGTCGCGGTGAAGAACTCTCGCGCGGCATTCAAATTTCCAGTCATGGTGAACGTGCCTGTATTGGGATCGTAGATTTCAGCGCTGTTCAGGTGTCCGGCTGCACCCGAGCCTGCTGCGATCAGCACCCTGCCGTTGTTGAGCAGCGTCGCGCTGTGTTTATAGCGTGCGACATTCACGCTGCCGGTCAGAGAAAAGGTTCCCTGAACAGGATCGTACAACTCCGCCGTGGAGGTAGAAAAGCCGGCGGACATGAGCACCTTGCCGTTGTCAAGAAGAGTGGCTGTGTGCTCGTAACGAGCAAAGTTCATGTTGCCGGTCAGAGTAAACACTCGAGTGGTGGGATCGTATAGTTCGGCGCTGGTCAACGGCTGGCCCATGGGATCGATGCCGCCTGCAATCAGGACTTTTCCGTTGTTCAGCAGTGTCGCCGTATGGAAAAGGCGCGGAACGTTCAGGCTTCCCGTGGCGGTGAAATTGCGGTTTGCCGGGTCATACAACTCGGCGCTGGTCAGGTTATTGAGGTCAACGCCGCTATTATTTCCCCCGGCGATCAGGACTTGCCCGTTGTTCAGCAGGGTCGCCGTCGCACAACAGCGAGCGGTGTTTAGGCTGCCGGCAGCGAGAAATCCCGGTGTGACGGTGAGCAATACCGGGTTGCTTGTGATTCCATTTGCGCTGGCCGTGATGTTGGTCGTGCCGGGTAGCAGCGCCGTGGCATTTCCATTCAAATCAATGGTCGCTACATTGGGCGCGCTACTGTTCCAGGTGAACACCACGCCGGTGATGACTTTCCCCTGCCTATCTTCAGCCGAGGCCATGAATTGATCACCCCCGCCGACTGGAACGCCGCCGGAAAGGGATGTCACAAGGATCTTTGCAACCGGATCGGCGCCAGAACCACAACCTTGAAGAAAATGGCCCGCGGCGAGCAGGGACAGCCCGAGCATTACGGTCTTGAGGCGGGGCACGGGGCTTCGCTCGAAAGTGTTGGGATCATTGCGGGGCACACCTGACGCCCCCTGAGTGACGCGTGAGTATACTAGAAATTTAAGCAGAAAAAAGTGACGGCCGCGCAGCTGAAACGGTGGCAGAGCATCTCGTTGAGCAAAGCTATCCCTAGCCTGCGTGCAACGGGGCCCACTTCTTCAGGAAGGCCGTTACATCCGCAGTGCTGAATCGAGTGCTGTTTTCGAATTCGCCCTCTTTCTGGCTGTAGACGAGCGTGCCATCGGGATCAAGCACGGCGAGACCCGGAATGCCCTTCTTCAGCGGAACGCCATATTTCTCGGCGAGATCGAGATTCTTGTCCTCATCGCCTACATTGACGTGCACAACATGGTAATTCGCGCTCACCAGCGGCGCAATCACCTTGGAATGAAAGGTCGCATCGAGTACGTGACAGTCATAGCACCAGTTCGCTCCAAAGACCAGGATGACGCGCTTGCGATCTTTTCTGGCGCTGTCCAGTGCTTGGTCGATCTCCGTCCGCGCCTCTTCTGGCGGAGCGTACAAATCGGTCTTTGGCTTGATCGGCTCAGGCAAGCGGCGAGGCGGATTGGGCTGCAAATCGCTCCGGCGCGTGGCCACGATCCGCCACTCACTCCCTTGTTGTTGCCACAGCTGATGAACGGCGGCCACAAGCGGCTGCGAGCTGGAATTTCCTGGAAAAGTCATCTCGATTCGCAGCACGGCCTCGACTAGACCATTTCCCCTCGGCTCGGTCGTGAGCAGTTTTGGATTCACACTTGTCGGCCCCTTGGCGATGGCAGCTGACCAGTAGCGCGCCTCTTCTTCCGGGTCCTGCACGGTAGCGGCCCCGGTCTGAATCTGCGCAGGCGGAACTCTCGAATAGAACGCGGCAAGAGCGGATTGGTTTCCCGAACGCAGTGCTGCGTCCCACCGCTCGAGGGGAGCAAATGTTGACTGGGCCGCGGCGGCCAGCGGACAAAATAGGAAAAGTAGGATCGCCCGAAAGATTCGGCTCGTTTTCAAGGCCCTCTCCTCAAATGCTAGAGAGATTTTACCTCAGGCAAGTCTGGCGAGGTACTAGGTGATCCGCCCTAACTCCCCTGCGCGCCCTGCTCGCCCGGTTTCCGCAGATGATCGAGCTGAAGCCTAGCTCCCCTTCACACAAGTCCGGTCGTTGGCCTTGCCATTCATCCGCTGCTACAATGTGCCCGCATGGCTGATTGGCGTCAGATTCAGGCGCGAATTCGCAAGGCGAAAAACAGCCCGGAAGCGGTGTCGAAACTCTCGGAACTTTTCAAGCGCACGCGCGACGGTATGGTCGCCTGGGAACTCGGTCTCATCGAAGAAAAAGCGGATCACAAGCAAGAAGCTGGTGACTGGTACATCATCGCGGCTCAGCGCTTCCGGCGCGCCGATTGGAAGAAGAAATGCGAAGATGCGCTAACCCGCCTCGGCTTGCCGATGCCCCCGTCCAAAGCGTCAGCGCAGCCGGACTCGCCTGAGATAGTGGTCGACGCCCCGGTTACGGAACCGGCGCAATCGCCACCGGCTCTAGGGCTCGCCGAAGTTCCCGAGGGAGCGTCGGGAGAATCCGAGCACGTATCCCCTGCGGCGCAGATGACGGAGCCGGGGCACAGAAAACACCGTCGGGGGCGACGCGGTGGACGCGGGCGCCGCCGTAAGGGCGGTGGCAATGCGCCGGAGCTAGGGACACAAGCTCTTGCGGATCGCTCTTCGCCAGGCGTCCCAACGCCGCTAGAAGCGCCGCCCGCGCCGATGGTCGAGCGGCGGTCCACAGACCGATCGGAAACCGAGCCTCCCTCTGCGGAGTACCTCGGGCCCATTCGCGTGGAGCCCCCACCGCCACAATTGCCATCCGAACGTGTGGCCCATGGACGCAGCGATCCGGCGCTCGCGTCGCGTATGGCGCATCTCGAATCTCTTTTGCGGCGGCTGCTCAGTAGCCCCCTCCGACGGCTCGACGCCGTGGAGGACGCACCCGCCGGCCCTGGTGTGTTCCTGCTCTCTGAAGCGGACCAAACGACGTCGTATTACGTCGAGGCGTGCCAGACGCTGCGCGTGGGGATCAGCAACCTGGTGCGCGGGGGGCGCACGAAGGCCCCACGCGGCATGGGGCTGGGATCTTCCGAGGCAAGTCTCAAATCGAAGCTCGGTAAGCACCTGGAAATCAATGAAGCGAAAGTGGTGGATTACCTGAAAGACCACTGCGTCATCCGCTGGATTCAGCTGGATGATGACGCGCCACTATTGGCCCATTTCGCGATTGCCGTGCTGCGTACGCCGCTGAACCTGTCTTAGCTGAACAAAGCTGGCTTACGGTTGGAGTTGCTGCGAAACCGCCGTAGCCGTCAGGAGCGTTCGCCCGAGACAAATTGAAACGAGCGGTGATCTAATCCTAGTTGCCGTTTTCTTCCTTGGGATTCACGTCGGTGCCAGCAAGGGGGTACTTCAACTGTTCCCAGCGCGTGAGGCCGCCCAATAGGGCTTTGACTTTGTCGTGGTCGTAGCCGAGTTCCCACATTTCGAGCACCATCGGCGCACTATCTTCCTCGTGCGCACAATTGCAGTAGAAAACGATCATTCTGTCGCCCGGCAAGGCGCTGAGCGTCTGGTCCTGTTCGCGCACGTCAACCGTAGGATCGTAGGCAATGTTAACGGCGCCTTCGATGTGCTCGGCCCTGTACGCCTCGGGATCATCGGTATCGACGAGGATGACTTTTTTCTCTTTCGCTAGCCGCTCGACTTCTTCGGGGCTGATGCGCGGCACTTGCGGGAAAGGCTGCGGGTCTTTCGCCGAAGCCGGTCCGTTGCCCCCCTTGTTTGCGGCAGAGCTCGACTGCGAATTCTTCTGGGCATTCTGCGAAGCTTGCGGGCTGCGGGCGGAAACACTAGCGGGGGTGAGTGCAAGCATCCCCAGTAAGAAGCCTGCCCAAAATTGAGACTTCATGATTGCTCCTTCGAGCGTTCCGAGCACGGAGGTTGTACTCCGTGCTCTCCCCTGAACAATGGCCGACCCACCTCAGTTCAATTCACTCAATTCAGTTGTCAATCAAACTATCACCTTATGCCCAGCTGTCGATCTTCACGCCCCGGCGGAAACCGAAGTCCGTGACAAACCACATGGTCTGAACTTTTCCGCCAGCTACCACAACGTGGATCGCCTTCGGGTTGGTGAAGGGCTTGATCAGCGCGTCATCGGGCAGCTTTCTCCAACTTGCGTAAGGCTCGAGACCGGCCAGCGCAAACGGCACGGCCGTACTCTGAATGACTCCGTTGCCCCAGTAGGAGTCGTTCCTCTTGGTCACATTTTCAGAGAACCATTGACTCAGCTGGGCCTTGCTCTTAAATCCGTGCACGTCCCTGAGCAAGCCTGCGACGGTTGGGTCGATCACGATGGTCGCGGCCGACCCTGACGCGCAAAACGAACTCATGTAGTCGCGCATCAAGTGGTGCGTCGGGTAGATCGCTTGACTGGCGCCCACGCTGGCTATGCTGCTCCAGCCCATGCCTACGCTGACCACATTGTCGGTCGGCTCAAAACCCATCTGCACGTGCAGGGGATCCCAGCCTTCGGGCAACGCCTCTTCGTTTTCGCCGTAGCACTGGTTGTTGTACTGCATGGTGTTGCCTAGAGTTTCCCAGGCGTTGACGTTATTGCGCAGGTCTCCGGCCGTCTTAGACATCAAAGTGAAGGCACGGCCCACGACGGCATTCGAGCGGTTGTAGGGTCCCATGGCGTTGGTTCCGCAATTGAATTTGAGCTTATTGCGGATGGGGCCACTGATCACAACCATATTGGCCATCGAACTGGTGGAGTTGCCGAAAGGTGCTTCGGTCGCCAGCGCGAGAATTACAGGAAAGTGCTCGGGGCTGGCCCCCGCCATAACCGCGCTGATGGCAACTTTCTCGACCGTCAAGTCCCGGGCGCCTCCGGTGATGTTGATGGTCTTAACCACCTCGCTCGGCTTGCGGCTGGTGCCCTTGAGCATGGCCGTAACCCGCTTTTCCGTGGGAAGCAGGATGGAGTTGAAGTCAGTCCATTCCCTATCTTCGAAGAGCTGCCGCAGATTCTCTTCAAAATCGGGGGCGAGCAGTCGCGGTTCGGCTTCTGCCTCAGCCGAGGGGCCAGAAATTCTTTCCTCGGCGGTCAACGGATCGGTGAGCGCCTTGCTGATGGCCGTAGTCATCGGCTGGCCAGTGAGCATGTCTTTGCCGCTCACATAGCCGACGTCCACGGCACGCGGCTGCCCGGTGAACGGGAAAGGAACCGAGACATAGCGAATGGGCATGCCCGTCTGATACTTCTGAACGTAGCCAGTTGCATAGTGCACGATATTCGACGAAGCGATACCGATGGCCGGGATTTTGCACTCCATCTGGATTTGCTTGGCCCAGCGGCTCACGGCCGCGCAGCACCCGTTTCAACCGGCGACGCCGACAATGGCCGCGTCGGCTCTGTTCGCTTTGATCTCCTTGATGATCGCAGGATCGCTGCCGAACATTCCTTCGGCGGTGACTTTCACGACGGTCTTGACGCCGTTGTAGTGCTTGGTAAGCCAGTCCGTCATCGCTTGGTAGAAATAGTTCGCGGCGTCAGGCCCTTCCCAGGAAAGATTAATCAAATAGATGGTTTTATTGTCGAGAGTTTCAAGCGGCGGGGCGAGGGGAACCCGGGTTGCCAGTTTGCCGGCTATGGCAGGGTTCATTACCGTGATCAACTCAGGTGAACCGTCCTTGCTTCGATCGGAGTCTGTGGCGACCGGCCGTCTGGTCGGTCGCGCGTATGCGGGAGAACCTGCAACAAGAGTCGGGCTGAGGCCCAACAATGCCAGCATCCTTCGTCTATCCATCGTTATTGCCTCCTCAATCGATTCTGCGATGCCACCCCCAAAGGAGGAACTACGCCCAGATTGTATAACTCTGCGGTCGACCTGGCGCGGATATTTCTGACTGCAGCGGATCGAGCCAAACAGCCGACTGTTGCCGTGGCAACAATCACCCCAAACGAGCAGCAGCCCCGATTGACGGCCCCCCAGCTAAACTCAGTTAATAGCCAGTGCGGTTATCCTGCGCCGGTTTTTGTGTTGCAAGCTGCCCTCGAGGCCTCCCAGTTCAGCTGCGGAGGTTACCATTCAGCCTCCGATATACCCCTTTGGCTGAACAGGGGTGGACGGAGGGGTAGGTTCCGTGCAAACTCCAGTACTGTAACTGCTTACGGACAATTTGGCTTTTAGCGGCTGACCCCAATGGGCGTTGGGGCGAGAACCAACCACACTCCTGAGGAGACGCACACGGCTATGTCAACCACAGTTGGCAATCGTATCTGGAAATCATTCGACTGGGCAGTCTGCCAGGCTGCCGTCGCGACATTTAACACTGTAAAGTTCTTTGACAGTATGAGGGCCCCCAATCCCTCGTTCACGCCAAAGTGGTCCGACAAGCCGCTGCTCAAATCTTGGGAAAAATCCAAGCCCACGCTTGGCTGGCCGCGCACAACCGATTCGCTGTGTCCGGACTGTGTCAAGGAAGCGCGTGAGGCAATTCTAAACGGCAAGAAGGACTGGATGGACCTGGTCCACGAAAAAGTGGGCGAGGTCAAAGCTCAGATCATCGAGCGGGACGGCCAAGTCTGGATGGTGAAGGAGTGCCCGCAGCATGGGAAGTACGAAGACCTGATGGCTGTTGATTCGAAGTTCCTGGCCTGGATCGAGAGCCAATTCCCAGGCCGTGATATCCCCGCCCATAATGACGAGAAGTTGCATCGTCATGGATCGAGCACCGTGCGCCACGGCCGCGGCGCGGTTCTGACCGTTGATCTGACCAACCGCTGCAACATGATGTGCGATCCCTGCTTCATGGACGCCAACCAGGTTGGCTACGTTCACGAGTTGGAGTGGGATGAAATCACGGAAATTCTTGACAACGCCCTGCTGATCAAGCCGCGCCGCCAGATGTCTGTGCAATTCTCCGGCGGCGAGCCGACGATGCATCCGCGATTCGTCGATGCGGTCGCTTATGCGCGCAAGATCGGATACAACAGCGTGCAGGCCGCCACGAACGGCATCGAATTCGCCAAAAGCAACGAATTCTCGAAGAGGGCCTTTGAAGCTGGAATGCGCTATGCCTACCTGCAATTTGATGGCATCGGCAACGATGCCAACGGTCACCGGCAAGTGGGAAACCTCTTTGACGTAAAATTGCGCGCCATCGAGAACATGCACGAGGCCGGAATTGAAATCGTGCTGGTGACCACGATCGTTAACAACGTAAACAACGATCAGGTGGGTCCGATCGTGAAATTCGCGATGGAAAATCCGGGAAAGATTTCCTTCGTTTCGTTTCAGCCAGTTTCCTTCACCGGGCGCGATGAGGACATCACGCCAGAGCGCCGGATGCGCCAGCGCTACACGCTTTCGCACCTGGCCAAGGACGTGAGCGAGCAGGTAGGCAAGATCGAACCGACTCGCGACTGGTTCCCGATCTCGTTCATCAGCACCTTTGCGAATTTTGCCGATCTCGTGCACGGCCCGGAGTCGCAGTGGGGCGCGCTTTCTTGCGGCTGCCACCCCAATTGCGGCGTGGGCACGGCCATGATGGTCAACAAGGAGACCAAGGAATGGGCGCCAGTACCGCGATTCTTAAGCGCCCAAGGGCTCACGCGCGACGTCAACTACATCACGGACATGGCGCGCAGTAAGAGCTTCTCGAATTTCATGATGGCCATGGCGCTGCTCAAGAACTACAAACCATTCCAGGCACCGCCGAGCTTGAAATTGAAAGACCTGTGGGTAAAGTTCGATAAGACCTGGGCGCTTTCGAAGAATGCGAACAAAAAGTACGGCAGATCGAGCCCGGATCGCACTTATGAAGATGCCGTCAAGCGACGTCGGGATCCGTGGAACTTCATGTTCATCGCCGGGATGTGGTTCCAGGACCTTTTCAACTACGACTTCCGCCGCACCGAGATGTGCATCATCCCCTATGCGACACAGCAGGGCGAGATTTCCTTCTGCGCGTATAACACCGGTATCGGTTGGCGCAAAATCATCGAGAATATGTACAAGAATGCGACCGTCGCCGAGTGGTACAAGCAGCACGGCAAGCATCAGATTTACGCCAAGGGCAAGAAGGTCGATCTGGCAACGTATGAGCACTCGCTCAGAATCGACGCGGCAGACGCCGCGCGCGTGCGTCACCTGGAGCACGATATTCCGCTGACTGCAGCCGAAGAAGACCGCATCCGCCGCAAGAAAGCGTTTGAGGAAGCAGCCAAGGTGCGCAAGATTTATGAAGAGCTGGTGCTCAAGAAGAGCTCCGAGCCGATGGTGCAGATCGGAACAATCGACGACATCTTGACGGCGGTTCCGGGAGCTACGGTGAAGCGCAACGAGCAAGCGAACGGCCATGGTGCCCTCAAGCCCAGCCCATCGGAAGCTGCCCCCGTTTCCGGCGACTAGATAGCTCTCGAAATTGGCAGATTTCCTTGAGCAGCCTCGGCCGAGGCTGTTTCTTTCTCGGCCAAGCCACTTCTCGCTAGAATCAAGGCCATGGCAGATCCTCGGGCCCGAGTGCGCGAGCTCGCCGCCGAATACATTCGCAGAGGCGACCCCCTGGGCTGGTTTGAGGCCCTTTACCAGGAAGCGGAGGCAGGCCATTCCGCCATTCCCTGGGCGGACATGGAGCCCAATCGGCGGCTGATGGAGTTCTGGGGGAGGCATCCGCAGGCAACGGCGGGTCGGCGGGCGCTGGTGATTGGCTGCGGCCTGGGCGATGACTCCGAACAACTGGCGCTGTGGGGGTTTCAGACGACCGCGTTCGATATTTCAAAAACCGCCATCGAAAAGACGAAAGGGCGTTATCCCCAGACACAGGTCGACTATGTGGTTGCCGATCTGTTTCATCCACCAAACGAATGGGTGCACGCGTTTGATTTCGTTCTGGAAATTTACACCGTGCAGTCTTTCCCGGCACAGGCGCGCCCGCAGGCCATCAGAGCGATTGCAGAATTTGTCGCACCTGGCGGACGGCTGCTGGTGATCGCCCGCGGCCGATGGCAGGACGAAGCTGAAGCGTTAGGCCCGCCATGGCCGGTTAGCCCCGAAGAGCTCCAGGAGTTTCAACAGGCAGGCCTTGAGGCGGAGTCTGTTGAGGATTATACCGAGCCTGACCCTCCGTGGGTTCGGCGCTTTAGGATCCTTTACCGGCGCCCAAAAGCCTAGACCTAAAGCGACCGAACAACCACTTTTTGATAGAATGCGAGGGCTGGCTTGAATTTCAGGACAGTTTGCCATGCCAATTTACGAGTATGTGTGCGACGATTGCGGCACGCGCTACGAACGTATCGTGATGAATGGGAACGCAAAGATCAGCTGCCCGAAGTGCTCAAGTGCCAAGGGTACCATCCAGCTTTCCGTCTTTGCGGCGCATGGAGCGAAATCCGCGGGGGGACCGGCGGCTTCAGCCGACTCGGGTCCTGCGGGCGGATGCTGCGGCGGGGCCTGCGGCTGCCGGAATTAGTACCCAGGTAAGATGAAACCTTCGAGCGCCGTCTTCTCGAACGACACGATTCGTTTCTTGCGCGAGCTCGGACGCAACAATCACAAATCCTGGATGGATGAAAACCGCGAGCGCTATCGCGCGGCGATCGTCGAACCGTTTCGCGCGCTGCTCGAGCGCCTCCGCCCCGTTGCATGGAAACTCAACACACGATTCATCGTCAGCGGACGCGTGGGTGAGAATTTCTCCCGCATCAACCGCGACGTCCGCTTCTCGATGGACAGGGCGCCATACCGGACACAGATGTACCTGTTTTTCGCGGAGCCGGGGGCAAAAGCAGGGCAAATTTATACGGCGCTCTCGGCCGACGCGGTGACCTGCGGGTTTCGCATTTACGGCCTTCAACGAGGCGCACCTTTGATTCAATTTGGGCGGCCGCGAGCGATCGAGCATGTGAATTGGCTTGAAGGACAGCGCCGCCGACTGGCCGAGCGGTATGAGACGTATTGGTATGCTTCGGAGAAAGGCCAGTGGATGAAGCACCGGGGCTGGCCTCTCAAAGCCGAGGAATGGAACAAGCTCAAAGGCTGGGTGGTGCGGCGTAAGCTGACGCATGCCGCCGCCACCGGTCCTCAATTTGATCGTCAGGTCGCCAAGGTTTTCCGCGAAGTTTATCCCTTGTTGCCGTTCACGTCCTGGCCGCAGTGGCGTGCATAGCGAAGACAACTTTTTGCCAGCGAGCAAGGACGCCCACAACCAGCACCACGAATAGCTGGCCCCCGGTTTGCTTCCTCTGGTACGATTCGCGCGGGAATCGAGGGCAAGTCGTCGAATAGGGGAAGTTCGTTCGAATGATGCGCCAAAAATTCTTGTTCCCGGTCGCGTTGGCTGCCGTCTCTGTCTTGAGCTTACTGGCTCGACCGAATACGGTTACAGCGAGCCCACCGGACGGCAGGGTTGCACCCGATTGCGACCGGCAGTGCCTTTACGGCTTCCTCGATCAATATCTCGCGTCGATGGTGGCGCACGACCTCTCACGGCTGCCCTGGGCCAGGGATATCCAGCTCACCGAGAACAATGTCGAACTGGAAATGGGCGATGGATTGTGGGGCACGATCACAGGTCTTGGCGCCGAGGATTTGCGCGCAGCCGATCCACAGCAGGGGCAAGTCGCCTATTTTGGCGTTGTAGACGAGCGCGGCGTTCAGTCCTTTTTCGCCCTGCGCATGAAGATCGACGATCACAAAATTTCTGAAGTGGAAACCATTGTGGACCGCAAGGGCTATGGACCGGGGCCGTTCGGCGACCCGGCAACGCTCGCGCCGCTTCTGATCCTAGCCGAAGACGTTGCCGCCGAGCACCGGCGTCCGCGCGAGAGGATGGTGGCGCTTGCGGACGGTTACTTCAACACTCTGCAGCTGAACGACGGCGCGATTTTCACGCAGTTCACCGACGATTGCAGCCGCCGGGAAAATGGCGTGTGGACGGCAAACGATCCACACCCGGATCCCCAGGCGACCTCGAGCGTCTCAGCCTATGGGAAGATTTCCTGCGCGCAGGGGTTCAAGCTCGGCAATTACCGCTGGGACGACCGGCTGCGCGCGCGCCGCTTTCCCTTGGTTGACCAAGAGAAAGGTCTGGTGCTGGCCGCCGGGTTCATTGACCATGCGGGAAGACTGGCCACCTACACGACGACAGACGGAGTAAAGCATGACTCACCCATGAAATCGCCGCATTCGTTTTGCTTGCTGGAGATGTTCAAGATTATCGACGGCAAGATCCGGCACGCGGAGGCTGTCTTCATCACCGTGCCTTACAACATGCCTTCGCCGTGGATAAAATAGGCGGGGAAAGAAGGGGGCATTGCCATGGTTGATTTCTCCCAGCAGCCCACGATGAAGGGATTCTTTGCGCCGACCCGTTTCGAAGCCGACGTGTACGACTGCGAAGTGATCGGAAAAGTTCCCGCGGAACTGAATGGCGCGTTCGTGCGGCTCGGCGGTGACTGGCTCTATCCTCCCAAATTCGACGACGATTCGCCTTTCAGCATGGACGGCTACATCAACATGTTCCGGTTCAAGAATGGGATCGTTGATTACAAGGGTCGTTGGGTAAAAACGCCCAGGTTCAAGGCGGACCTCGCAGCGCATACGCAACTGTTCGGGAAATATCGAAATCCCTTCACCGATGATCCGAGGGCGGCGGGGCTTGACCGCTCCGTGCAGAACACGACTCCGCTTGCCTTTGCGGGGAAGCTCTTTACGCTAAAAGAAGACAGCCTGCCCTATGAAATTGATTGCAACACGCTGGAAACGATCGGTCCCTACGACTTCCACGGAAAGTACAAAAGCCTCACGTTCACGGCGCATCCGAAGGTCGATCCTGTGACGGGAGAGCTGATCTGCTATGGCTACGAAGCCGAGGGTCTCGAAACAAATGATGTGTTTCTTTACACAATTAATAAAAAGGGAGAAGTCACCCGCGAGCTGAGGTTCAAGGTGCCGTACGTCAGCATGGTGCATGACATTGGACTTACGCAAGAGCACGTCGTGATTCCCGTGTTCGGATTCGTGAGCAGCATGGAGCGATTGAAAGAAGGAAAAGTGCACTGGGGATGGGACGACACAAAACCAGCCTACGTGGCCATTGTTCCGCGAGACGGAGAGGCCCAGGATATTCGCTGGTTCAAGGGACCTTCGCGGGCGACGGTTCACACGCTGAACGCGCGCAGCGAAGGTGAAAAAGTCGTTCTCGAGGCGCCGATTTACGATTCAAATCCCTTCCCCTTTTTTCCGCCGATCGATGGGTCCAAGTGGGATCCGACGAAGGCCAAGGCGTATATTCGCCGCAACACGTTCAATCTCGCTTCAAAGGACGATGGCTTCGCCCAGGAAAAGCTTTTCGAAATGAATGTGAGCGATCTGGGGAGGGTGGATGACCGTTATCTCACCATGCCTTACCGATATGCGTTTACTGCCTATGCCGACAAGCAGAAGCCTTTTGCGGAATGGAAGGCGGGGAATCTGGGCGGGCGCGTAAATAATTGCTATGGGCGTTTCGATCTCGCTACGGGAAAAATGAGTTCCTATTTCGCGGGCGATACGCACAGTTTGCAAGAAGTTTGCTTTGTGCCCCGCAAGAATGGACGAGAAGGCGAAGGCTACATTATGGGCGTGGCCTCGAACTACGCGGAAATGCGCTCTGAGCTGATCATTGCCGACGCCGAACGGCTGGCCGAGGGCGATGTGGCGCGCGTGCTTCTGCCGTTTCGAGCGACAGCGCAGGTACACGGACGCTGGGTGGAGGAAAACGAATTGGCGTTTGTGTGAGCGAACAGATGAAGCGCGAGTCAGCTACGGGAATCTCGAGATCGCTCACCAGGCGAGCCTTCCTGAGCCTTCTCGCTGCTCTCGGCGGGGCTGTAGGTTTCAAGCGAGCCTTAGGTCACGATCGAGCCCAAGCTGCGGCTTGGGGCCGACCCGTGGTGTCCTTTCACATGGATCATCCCTACCTGGATTGGAGCGGAACCGCAGTGCCCTATTACCCACCACCCGGAGTTCGCTCCGGGCAGGTACTGGCCAATCTCGACGAAGAGTCGTTACGTCTTCAGCATTGGTGTCTGTGAACCAGTGGGCTCGCCACCTGTTCACTGTTGGAGCGCGGAATCACCTCGAGCGCGTTAGAATGAAGGTGTGGCGCGTGTGCCGCTCGAGCGTGCAACGCCTCCCAGCAGCAGGGGCATCGCAGCTATCAGGCAGAGTCGCCTCCTCGGAGATTTGTGCATGCAAAGCCGAAGGCCATTGAAGTTGAGTCAGGGCGGGCTGCCTTGTTGTCCCCCGCGGCGCCGTGGGGTTCTGACACCGGGGGCGACGGCTTTGCTGACGCTCGTTTTTGCCTTCTCCGCCGAGGCGCAACAAGCCCCACCGAGGACCAGCAGCCCAGCCGCGCCCATTTCTACTTCTGCGCTCGCGCCAACAACTGGCCTCACGCCGTCGGGTGCTGGGGCGACCGCGCCGCAGACCATCAGGCTAACGGTTCCCCCCGGGACGCCGCTGCACGTCGCACTGGACCAGGAAGTGCGTGTCCAAAAGAAGCCAGGGCAGCCGATCGAAGGGCACGTCGTCGAGCCGGTCTACGCCTTTGACAAGCTGGTTATCCCGGTGGGAACGAAAGTCACCGGACAAACTACCAAGATCAACGCGGTGTCTGCCGGCAAGCGAACGCAGGCAGCGCTAGACGCCAATTTCACGCCGGCACGCAAGATCGAAGTCGAGTTCAACCGAATGACCTTGCCAAGTGGTCAGCAGCTGGCCGTCGAAACGAGCGTCACCCCCGGTTCGGGAAATGTAGTCGAGTTTGTTTCCGCTGCGGACGACCATCCGGGCAACGGAGTGAAGGACGCGGCCGCAGAACGAACCCGCGAGGCCAAGCAGCAAGCAAAGAAAGAATGGCAGGACGCCATGCGGCAGGTGAAAGAGCCCGGCAAAATGCATCGCTTGGGACATTTCGCGCTCAACCAGATGCCGGTTCATCCCCAGTACATCGACGCGGGGACGACTTATTTTGCCGAACTCGAGGAACCGATCGATTTCGGAACGGAAACATTGACCCCGGAGACAGCGTCCTCGCTGGGCGAAACGCCTCCGGACGGAAGCGTCGTTCGGGCGCGCCTGACGACACAGCTCAGCTCGGCGACAGCACATCAAGGGGACTCCGTGGAGGCCATCATCTCGCGACCAGTGTTTGAGGACGGCCGCTTAATCATTGCCGAGGGCAGCTTTCTGGAGGGAAGCGTGATTCAAGTTCAGCCTGCACGCCATCCTGGACGCAACGGCCAACTGCGCATCGCGTTCCGCGACCTGCGTCTTGACCGCGGAGTCGAGACGAAGGTACAGGCAACGCTCGCTGGCGTGCAGGCCGAGAAGAACGCCAATGTGAAACTGGATGCGGAGGGCGGGGCCAAGGCCACGGCTCCCGCTACGCGTTTTCTGACTACCGGAGTGGCGATCGGGCTTGCGGGAGCCTCGTTTCTCGGCGACAGCTTCGGCGAAACGGGACCGCGGGTGGCCGGAGGCGCGGGCGGCTACAAGCTGATCGGAATCGGCCTCGGCCTGGCCGTCCATTCACAGCCGTTCGGAATGGCCATGGGTGCGTTTGGAGCCACCCGATCGATCTACGCGAATTTCATCGCGCGCGGCCACGAGGTGATCTTTCCCAAGAACACGGCCATGTCAGTCAGTGTCGCTACGCGCGCGTCGGCGGCACCGCAGAGTAGCGAGGCTCCGGCGGCCGCTGGGAATGCTCAACCGCAGTGACAATGGGCGCCCTCAGGCGAGCGGAGTAGCCCGGCGATCATTTTTTCTTCACCTGGTGGCCCACTCATTCGCTGCGCATCTCGGCGTCAGCGCTCCCACCTGCTTCGACTCTAGACACTGAATTCCGTTTGTGCCAGAATCCCGCCGCTGATCCGGCCCCCCCTAATCCTAAGCGGAACTGCGAGTTCAGTCGCGGGACGGCTGTGCCCTACCGGACGGATTTAGACGGGCCGAATCGGGATATCACGCGAAGGAGCACTAGCGTTGGCTCGAGAACAGGGTGTGGTGAAGTGGTTCAATGCGGCAAAAGGTTACGGGTTTATCCAGCGCCAGTCCGGTGAAGACGTCTTCGTTCACTTTTCGGCCATCCAGATGGACGGATACAAGTCGTTGAACGAAGGCCAGCTGGTCGAATTTGAGGTGCGTCAGGGCCCCAAGGGCTTTCAAGCGGAAAACGTAATGAAAGTGTGAAGCGCTCAGAATAAGGGTCCTTTCCCGTCTGGATAGGGCCCGTACTCTTCGAGTGCCTCCTGAATCGAACTGTAGACGCCTCGATCCCGCGTGGGGTGTGTCGATTCGCCTCCCCTTCCGATTGTGGTAGCATCTAAGAAGAAAAATCTTCTGGAGTGAAGTGTGCCGCAGCATATTCCCAGGAAACAGCTAAAGAAGGACGAATTCCGCGAGACGCTCGCACTCGGCGCCGAGGCGATCAGGTCACACGAACGGCTGGTTGTGCTGATTGTACTTTTGGCTGCCGCAATAGGGTTCAGTATCTGGACATGGTACCTTTATTCGCAGCACGAGACGGTGAAAGCTTTCGCCGGGTTTGATGCAGCAATGAAGGTCTTTCAGGCGCCGGTGGGGACACCTGTTGCGCCGGGCGAGACGGCGTATTCGGATGAGAGCAAGAAATTTACGGAAGCCAATCAGAAGTTTTCCGAAGTGGCCTCAAAGTATCCCCACACCAGGGCCGGCGAGCTGGCCAGCTATTACTCCGCGCTGAGCCTTGAAAAACTGCAAAAGAATGAAGAAGCAAGGAAACGCCTGCAGTCGCTCGTTAGCAGCGGAGATCTGGAAGTTGCAGCGATGGCCAGGTTCGAACTGGCCGGGCTCGATGAGCGCATGGGTCAGTCGGACGAAGCGGCCGCCCTTTATCAGCAGTTGATCGCCAAACCGACCGCACTGGTACCCAAAGCTGTCGCCATGCTCGCCCTGGCTGACCATTACAGCGCCAAGAACCCTTCCGAAGCGGCCAAGCTTTACAACCAGATCAAGGCGGACTACCCCGACACGCCGATGGCCCAACAGGCCGATCAGGCTCTCTCGCTTCTGCCGGGCAAATCGTAAGCGAGCGAGTGCCGATGCCCCCTGCACCCTACGCCATGGACGTACTGCGTTCGCGGGGCAGGCGCTATCCGGAACCGCAACATCCTTACCGCAACGACTACGCGCGCGACCGCGACCGCGTGATTCATTCGCGGGCGTTCCGGCGCCTGGAAGCGAAAACCCAAGTTTTCACCACTCGCTTCTCGGACCATTTTCGCAATCGCCTGACGCACACACTGGAAGTCGCGCAGATTGCTCGTACGGTGGCGGGCGCCCTGGGGCTCAACACAGATCTGGCCGAGGCGCTTGCCTTGGTTCACGACATCGGTCACCCGCCTTTTGGCCACGCAGGAGAAAGGCAGCTCGACGAACGAATGGCTGAATTTGGTGACCGCTTTGACCATAATTTGCACGCCTTGCGAATCGTCGAACAGTTTGAACAGCGCTATCTGGAATTCCCGGGTCTGAATCTGACGTTCGAGGTGCGCGAGGGGATCATTAAGCATTCGCGAGACTATTCGGCGGGGCCATTTCCGGAGCTTCGAGAATACCTCCTCGACGAGCGCCCTCCACTCGAGTCCCAATTGATCGATTTGGTAGACGAGATTGCCTACAACACCGCCGATCTCGATGACGGGCTAGAGGCAAGGATTGTGGACCTCGATCAGCTCTTGGCGGAGGTGCCCGTTTTCCGTATGCAATATGAGGCTGTCGAGCACCGGCATCCGAACGGTCTCCGCAAACTGAAATTCGCCGAAGCACTCAAACGTGTTCTCGATCATCTCGCGACGGATCTGATCACGAACACCCAAGAAAATGTGGACAGGTCGGGGCTCCATACCGTTGAAGATGTTCGGCATCATCCGCACAGGCTTGCCGGTTTTTCGCCAAAAGTAGCAGAAGAAAACGCCACTTTGAAGAATTTTCTGCTCTCTCGCGTGTATTCGAACGCCGCGATTTCCGAAGAGCGCGAGCGCTCAATCCGATCTCTCGATGCGCTGTTTGACCTGTTTGTGGAACATCCAGACCGTATGCCCCCGCAATATGCCGCGACGGCTGAGCGTGACAGGCGCCACCGCGTGGTATGTGATTACATCGCGGGGATGACCGACCAGTTTTTGCTTCGGCAATGCTACGAGCTCCTGACGTCGGCTTGAAAGCCGAGCCGGCCGGCACACAAGCTCAGCTTCTCCATTATTGTCTGTCTCGTATCAGTCGAAAACACTGGCCACAGGCTTCCTTGACATCGGGGACGCGCGACATATAATCAAACTGCGCCTCGCAAAGACGCAGGACAAATCCCAAATGTTTCTAGACGTCAAAGAGCTTGCAGTCCGGAAGGCGCGCATCCGCAAGAGTTACTCTCCGGGGACGTTAGACTTCCATTCTGGCGAGTTCCGGCAAATTGAACCTCTGGAAGTTCGCGCCACGGCAGAGTTTGTGGATGGGCAAATTCGGATCTGCGGAAACTTGCACACGCGGGTTGAGCTAGTCTGCGCCCGCTGCCTCGACACGGTGGTCGAAGAAATCAGCCGCGATTTTGATCTGTATTACCGCTCCACAACAGCGATTCCCGATGATGAAGAAGTCCACTTGAACCTTGAGGATACAGAAATTGCCTTCTTCGAAGGCGATGGACTTTTCTTGGCCGATGTGCTCGCCGAACAAGTGAATCTGGCGCTTCCCATGAAAGTGATCTGCTCGAGCGACTGCCGCGGCCTGTGCCCCCACTGCGGCGCGAATCTCAACAACGAGGAGTGCCGCTGCGAGAAAAGCGGCTTCGACCCTCGGCTGGCTCCGCTCGCCCGGCTCAAGCAGGACTGGTTCAAGAAGCAATAAAACGTTACACTGCTTTGTTACAGTCAGGCTGCCGAGAGCCTGTCCTGAGGAGATGGAATGCCGAATCCGAAACGACGTCACTCAAAGCGGCGCACTGCGAATCGCCGCGCTCATGATCATCTTCACGCTTCGTCGTTCGGGGAGTGCCCGAACTGCCACGAAAGGAAATTGCCGCACCGGGCGTGTCCTAAATGCGGGTATTACAAAGGCCGTGAAGTAATTGACACCGAAGCCGGGTCAGCCTAAGTTTCCCTCGCCACGCGCTTCAAGCTGGTGCTCAGATGACCACGATCGCCTTGGATGCCATGGGGGGAGATCATGCCCCTCGTGTCGAAGTCGAGGGAGCGATTCTCGCCGCACGCGAGTTGGGTGTACATGTTTTGTTGGTAGGTGTCGAGCCCCACGTCCGCTTGGAGTTGAACCGGCATCGGCACCACGGCTTGCCCATCGAAACCGTCCACGCGCCAGAGATTATTACGATGACCGACTCTCCTTCGCAGGCATTCCGCCGCAAGAAGGAGAGCTCTGTGCACGTGGCAGCTCGGCTGGTGCGGGACGGTCAAGCCGACGCGCTCGTCAGCGCGGGCAATACCGGCGCGGTAATGACCGTCGCGCGGTTTGTGATCGGAACGCTGCCCTCTGTTGATCGGCCCGCACTCGCCGCGGCGTTCCCCAACATGAAGGAAAAAGTGTCGGTCGTCCTAGACGTGGGAGCAAACGTCGATTCGAAGCCCGAGCACATCGAGCAGTTTGCGGTTATGGGTGAGGTCTATTTCCGTGCTATCTGGGGTGTGAGACGGCCTCGGGTGGCATTGCTGTCGATTGGTGAAGAAGAGGCCAAAGGGAACGAACTGACGCGAGAGGCAGCCAATCGACTAAAGCATTCTTCCCTCAACTTCGTTGGTAATGTGGAGGGACGCGACGTCTTTCGCGGCAATGTGGATGTCGTCGTCTGTGACGGATTTATTGGTAACATCGCACTGAAATTGAGCGAAGGCCTCGTCGAGCACATCGGCTCAATGCTCAAGAAGGCGATCAAGAGCAGCCTGACATCGCAAATCGGCTACGCGCTTTCCAAGCGCGCCTTTGACGATTTTCGCAAGCGTACCGACTATTCCGAGACGGGCGGCGCGCCGCTTCTCGGCGTTCGCGGCATCACGGTGATTGGTCACGGCCGTTCGAATCCGAACGCGATCAAGAATGCCATTCGCGTAGCCAGCGAGCTCTGTCGCTCCCGCGTGAACGAAAAAATCGAACAGGAGCTTTCCGCCGCTTCCGCGGTGCCCGCCCGCGGATAAGCGAGAAGGATTCTATACACCGATGGCCAAGCTGGCATTCCTTTTCCCTGGCCAAGCTTCGCAGTATCCGGGAATGGGACGAGATCTCGCTGAGAATTTCCCCGAATCTCGCACTGTGTTTGAAGAGGCGGACCACGCTCTCGGGTTTCCTATCTCGAAACTCTGCTTCGAGGGTTCCGAAGAGGATCTCAAGCAAACCGAGAACACTCAGCCGGCCATCCTCACTGTCTCCGTGGCGGCCTATCGGGCACTCGAAACGCGAGGAATCGTGCCAGATTTTGCAGCCGGCCACAGCCTGGGAGAATATTCCGCGCTGGTCGCCGCGGCCTCTCTCGATTTCTCTGCGGCGGTAAAGCTCGTACGGCAGCGAGGCCGGTACATGCAGGAGGCCGTGCCCGCTGGACAAGGTGCCATGGCAGCCATTCTGGGGCTTTCGGCAGCAGATATCGCCGAGGTCTGCAAGAAGGCTGCAGCAGGTGAGGTTGTCTCGACGGCGAATCTGAATTCGCCTGAGCAAACTGTCATTGCCGGAAACGCGACGGCGGTGAAGCGTGCCGTCGAGATTGCCTCGCAATCGGGGGCAAAACGGGCGGTGGTTTTGGCCGTTTCTGCACCCTTTCATTGCTCCCTGCTCGCGCCGGCACAGCAGCGACTCGAAGTCGACCTTCGAACAGCGGCCTTCGGACCGCTCCGGTTTCCGCTGATTACAAATGTTGATGCGGAGGCCGTCCTCTCCGGAGAGGAAGCCCGAGAGGCGCTGATTCGGCAAGTGACGCTGCCGGTGCGTTGGCATGAATCCGTTCGTGAGATGACCGAGCGGGGTGTGAACATTTTCGTTGAGGTCGGGCCGGGAAAGGTTCTCTCCGGCTTGCTGCGACAAATCGACCGGTCCGTTCGTTGTTTGAACGTCGAAGACTCCGCCAGCTTGCGTTCGACGATCGACAAAATTGCCCAGGCGCGTGTGGAAGTGGCGGAGAGCTAGCCAGGTGTTCTCACTCAACCAGAAAGTAGCTCTCGTCACCGGTGCGTCTCAGGGAATCGGCCGCGCAACATCGCTGGCGCTCGCCGAAGCAGGAGCGCAGCTTGCCGTAGCAGCACGCAGCACTGAGAAGCTCACTTCGCTCGTGGGCGAGATTCAAGGGGCTGGCGGGGAAGCAGTCGCAGTGCCCATGGATGTCGCAGACGTCTCACAAGTCAGGGCCGGATTTCAGCAAGTTCTTCAGAAGTTCGGCAAGCTCGATGTACTGGTGAACAATGCAGCGATCACCCGAGACACCCTTGCGCTGCGCATGAAACTGGAAGATTGGGATGCCGTGCTAAGAACCAATCTGACCGGTGCGCACCTTTGCATCCAGCAGGCACTGGGCGCAATGCTGCGGCAGCGGTCCGGGCGAATTATCAATTTGGCTTCCGTCGTCGCCGAGACCGGAAATGCGGGGCAGGCAAACTACGTGGCCTCAAAAGCAGGCTTGATCGGCCTCACGCGCGCAATCGCCGTCGAAGTAGCGTCTCGCAATATCACCGTAAATGCGATTGCTCCTGGATTCATTGAAACACCTATGACCGATCCGCTTCCCCAAGAACTCAAAGACAAAATGAAATCGCTTATTCCCCTCAACCGGTTCGGCACAGAGCGAGATGTTGCCGCGGCGATTGTTTTCCTGGCCAGCGACGAAGCAGCCTACATCACCGGGCAGGTGTTGGAGGTGAATGGCGGCATGCATATGGGATGATCGAGGACAAGCCCAGGGCCAGGCGTCGACCCCTCGTTCAAGCAAAGCACCAATTGGCCCTCCGCTGCGCCATACTGCACTCGAAACGACGCGAGCCCACAGGCCAGAGCGAGCCAGATGCCCTCAGATGCGGGGAGTTGGGATTCGCTGGGCAGAAAAGTACAAGATGAAGATTCGCCTGCGGTTGTAAGGTTGACCCTGTGAGGAGCCACTTATAGAATGGGCAGGTCACACGGGGCGGTAACTTTCCTGGCGTAAAGCCCAAGATCTAAAGATCGCTGAAATCGGAGGAGCAACCAGAATGGCCAGCGTCGAAGAACGCGTGAAGCAGATTATTGTCGAGCAGCTCGGTGTAGATGAAGGCGAAGTGACCCCCAGCGCTTCGTTTGTGGACGACCTTGGCGCCGACTCGCTTGACACGGTCGAGCTGGTCATGGCCTTCGAGGAAGCCTTCGGCATCGAAATACCGGATGAGGACGCGGAAAAGATCGCGACGGTGAAGGACGCCATCGAGTACATCGAAAAGCACTCCAAGGGAAAGTAGCAGCCCCACTGAGTCGTTCCGCCAGAACAGGAGAAGTTTCTTTTGAACCGCCGAGTGGTTGTGACGGGGATTGGTTTGGTCTGCTGCTGCGGCATCGGCACGGAGGAAGTCTGGAGCAACTTGCTGGCCGGAAAGAGCGGCATCGCCCGTGTCACCGCGTTCGACATCGCTGGTTTTGACTGCCAGATCGCCGGCGAGATCAAGAATTTTGATGCGCTGAACTGGATTGAGAAAAAAGAGCTCAAGAAAATGGCCCGATTCATTCAGGTCGCCATAGCGGCTTCTGATTTCGCCATGGGGATGTCCGGACTCGAAATTACTTCCGATATTGCCAACGCAACGGGCGTCTATATCGGATCAGGTATCGGAGGATTCGATGTAATCGAGCGCGAGCACTCCAAGTATCTAAGTGGCGGCCCCGGGAAGATATCGCCTTTCTTTATTCCTTCGGCGATCGTCAATCTCGCTGCGGGAAACGTATCGATTCGCTACGGCGCCAAAGGTCCGAACTCGGCCACCGCGACTGCCTGCTCGGCTGGAGCACATGCGATCGGTGACGCGTTCAAGATCATTCAGCGCTGTGACGCGGAGGTGATGCTTGCCGGCGGATCGGAAGCCGCGGTGACCCCGATGAGTCTTGGCGGCTTCGGAGCGATGCGTGCCCTTTCGACGCACAATGATGACCCCCAGCGCGCCAGCCGCCCGTTTGATGCCGAACGCGATGGATTCGTGGTGGGCGAAGGCGCGGGAATGCTCATTCTCGAATCTCTTGATTTCGCACAACGCCGCGGCGCAAACATCATCGCAGAAATCGTTGGCTATGGCATGTCCGGCGACGCATACCATATTACGCAACCCGCCGAAGCGGGCGATGGCGGTTATCGCTCTACGCTCGCTGCAATCAAGGATGCGAAAATTTCGCCCAACGATGTGGGCTACGTCAATGCGCACGGCACATCCACCCCCATGGGAGACGCCATTGAGACCGTAGCGTTAAAGAACGTTTTCCGAGAGCGCGCCAAGAAAGTGCCCATCAGCTCCACGAAATCGATGACGGGGCACCTGCTGGGCGGCGCGGGAGGGCTCGAAGCCGGCATCAGCGTGCTAGCCCTGCGAGACCAGATCCTTCCGCCCACGATCAACCAGCACCATCCCGATCCGGCATGTGATCTGGACTACGTTCCCAACCATGCGCGCAAAGCGGAAGTGACCTATGCCGTCTCGAATTCCTTCGGCTTTGGGGGAACAAACGCTTCGCTTGTTTTCAAGCGCTGGGAGGGTCGCTGATCGTGAAAATCGGAGTCTGCATAAAACAGGTTCCGGCCAAGGATGCGCCCCTGGCAATTGTGGAAGGCGGCGCCTGGATTCGCGAATCCGACATCGGTTTTGAGACGAACGAGCCAGATAGTTTTGCTCTCGAAGAAGCGCTGCGGCTTAAGGAAAAACATGGCGGCGAAGTCGTGGCCATCTCTATGGGGCCGGAGCGTGCCAAGCAGACACTCAAAGAAGCGCTGGCGAAGGGTGCCGAGCGTGGTATTCATATCTTCGACCCGGAGTTTTTCAAGCTCGATCCTTTGACCTCTGCGCGCTCGTTCGCGGCGGCCATTCAATCCGAGAATTTCGATCTGATTCTCACCGGTTTGCAGAGCGACGACCAGGGATTCGGCCAGACCGGCGTGCTGCTGGCCGAACTGCTGGGGCGCCCGCATGCCACGATCATCATGGCTATCGAAGTGAGCGGAAGCGCGCTCAAGCTCAAGCGCGAGCTTGAGGCAGGATGGTTCCAATGGGTCGAAGTCCCGCTTCCTCTGGTGCTCACGATTCAATCCGGCATCAATAAACCGCGCTATGCCACGCTGAAGGGCATCATGGCCGCAAAAAAGAAAGAGATCACCACGCTGGACCGCGCCGCCTTGGGCATCAGCGACCGCCGGACGCAGCAGATCCAGCGCATCTACGTGCCGCAGAAATCCAAGAAGACCGAGTTCATCACCGGTTCGCCGAAGGAAGCCGCGGCGAAGCTGATCGAAAAACTGCGCCACGAAGCGCGGGTCCTGTAGACATGAAAATCCTGCTAATCACCGAGCAACGGGAGGCGAAATGGAATAGGGTGAGCTTTGAGACCCTGGCAGCCGCCCGGCAGATCGCAAAACAGACCCAAGGTACGCTTGGGGGAGCGGTGATTGGAAAGGGTGTGGCGACGCTCGCCGATGACTTGGCCGGTTATGCGATGGACGAAGTGCTGCTGATCGAGCACGATCTCCTTGGCCAATACACGCCGGACGGATTTTCGATCGCGCTCCGGCAGGTCATCGAGAGCACCCAACCTGATCTCGTTCTGCTACCACACACCTATCAGGTCCGCGACTTTGCACCCAAGCTGGCGGCGTCGCTGGGCAAAGGCATGATCGGGGATTGCATCGGATACCGTCACGAGAACGGAAATCTTATATTCGTGCGCCAAATGTTTCAGGGCCGGACGGCAGCCGACGTGGTCTTTACCGGCGAGCCGCCTTGGTTTGCGTCATTCCAAGCGGGCGCCTTTCGCGCCGATTCGGCCAGGTCGGCCAGCGGCAAGGCGCCGATTAAATCGGTGAGCGTTGATCTTAGAGCAGAACAAATCCGCACCAAGCCGCTTGAACTCTTCCGCGAGGCAAAGCAGGCCGTGGATCTAACCCAGGCGCCCGTGCTCGTGTCGGTTGGGCGCGGCATCAAGGGGCCTGAGAATATCCCCATGGCGGAAAAGCTGGCGAAACTTATGGGAGGTGAGGTTTCCGCCTCTCGTCCGATTTGCGACGAAGGTTGGCTGCCGATGGACCGACAGATTGGCAGCTCTGGCCAGACCGTGATGCCGAAGCTGTACCTCGCGCTGGGCATCAGCGGGGCGATTCAGCATGTGGTAGGAATGAAAGGGGCTCGCACCATCGCGGCGGTTAACAAGGACCAAAATGCGCCGATATTCGAAGTGGCGGATTACGGAGTTGTCGGGGATCTTTTCGAAATCGTCCCCGCCATGATTGAGGAACTCGAGAAGGGCACAGCCAGCTGAGCATGCTTGCTGGCCGCGGCCCTACTCTTTCGATTTCAATTTAAGCTTGCTCCTATTCTCTTCCAGAAAAGCTCGCAGGCCAGCGGCGACGTCAAGCAAACGGATCCACTGCTCGTAGTAAAGGGTCACTGGAAAACGCCCCAGGCCATAAACGCTCACGCCGCCCTTCTCTCCCACACGAAATTCGAGGCTGCCCCTCGGACGCGAGCCGGTCCGCTTTTCAAGTTCAGCGATCCGGGCGAGTAGTTCCTCTCTGGTTGGTTCGGCCATGATTTTCCTCTCCCCCATTCATCCGAGCGAATATATCACGCGCCGAAGCAATATATCGCGATTCGAACGGCAGACCATCGGCATCAGGTGATCATCTTTGGATAAAGACGGGTCGCAAAAGCGACCATTAACGCTAGGGCCGCGACCAGGAAGCTAAAATCGAGGATCAGTCCAAACGAGGTCGCACCACCAACAATCATCAGGGTGCGCAGGGCGTCCACCTGATCGGTCAGCGGGTTAATCACGATAGATGAATTCGAGCCGAATCCCCGCAACCTCGATCACATCACCTGCAGAAAGCTTGGTTGGCTGCGTGATGGCTTGGCCATTCACACGGGGGATCTGGTCGGCCGCACCGATGTAATAGGAGCGATCCTCGCGCCGGTTTATCTGCGCAGCAGCTTTGGGCGCGAACCAACCTTTCAATCTTACGGTAGCCATCGAGGATTTCCCGATCACTGTGAGCGTGTCGTTTAGCATGTACTCGTGTCGATCGGTTCGCCCGCTTCGCACGACTACGCTCGGCACCTTTAGGCGCGCGGGAGCCACTTGCGCGCTTTCGCCGACGGCTGCCACCTTCTGCAGAAATTCCCGTCTCTCCTTGGTGTCGAGCATCACGGTTTCGTTGAGTTTCGGCGCTGCTGCAGTCAGCTTTCCGTTTCCTATGGCAAATTGATCGAGATCGCGCGATTCCGAAACAACGATCGTATGTTTGCCGATTTCCACCGAATCGCCCGCCTTCAACGTAACCATCTTCACCCGCTGCCCATTCACGAATGTCCCATTAAGGCTGCCGAAGTCCTGTAGCATCAGCCGCCCCTCTTCGCTGAAAACGCGGGCGTGGAAATGAGAAACGGCGGGGTTATCGATCATCATTCCGTTTTCCGGAGAGCGGCCGATACTCACCTCGCTCCCGCTGACCGCCACCTCCTTGAGCACCGAATTGCCGAACTTCAAAATGAGTTTTGGCATTTCCGCTCTCCTCGGGGCAGCTCTCCGTCTGGCTTTGCGGACGCTAGCTCTTGAACCATTGGCTTAAGCGCCCGATTCGCCGTATTCCACCAACAGGCCTCAACGCCGGTCGCACGACGATGGCCGTAATGTTGTCTCCGCCGCCTACGTGCTTGGCCAACTCTACAACGCGATCGGCGGTTTCCTGCACACCCAGGTGATCTGACAAAACAGCGCTGATCTGCTGATCGGAAAGCTCGCGGGTCAGGCCATCGGAACAAAGTAGCACCGTATCAGATTCGAGTATGAGCTCCTCGCTCAGGTCGACTTCGACCGTCGGATCAATGCCCAGCGCCCGGACCAGCACGTTCTGCAGCTGACTGCTAGCAGCTTCCGTGGCGGTCATCCGGCCACAGCGCATCTGTTCGCCGATGAACGAGTGATCTCGAGTCAGCTGTTCCAAGGTACGGCCCCGCTGGCGATAAACTCGGCTGTCACCGACATGAGCGAGGCTCATCCGCTCGCCCGCGAAGCGCACCGCGACGACAGTGGCACCCATAGGCCTTCGATCAGCATCCTCTTGTGCGGCGCCATGGATCGTCGAGTTCGCTACCCGAACTGCGCTGGCCAGTCGATTGGTCATTTCCGAAACACCCTCCGAACGGGCGCCCGCCATGGGCAGCGAGGGATTCTGGTCTCCCTTCCGGCAGTGCTCAACAATCGTTTCGACCGCGATGCGACTAGCCGTTTCTCCCCATTGCAATCCGCCCATGCCATCGGAGAGGACAAACAATTTCATCTCCGGCAAAGCGCGATAACTGTCCTCGTTGTTCTGGCGAACGCACCCCTTGTCGCTCTGCGCCCCGTACTCCAGCCGCATTTCGTCCTCCGCTCGATCGAAAGAACTTCCCATCAATGTTTTACGGCTGCGATGCAGCTTTCTGGTTTGACATCTGGCGCTTCTCTACCGCCGTGGGGGTGAACGGATGCACGCTTAGGAAACCCTGGGTCTTGAGCCAGTCGACCACGCTGGTGACGCGATCTGGTCCGAACGGCCCACTGACCACAAGGTAAACCTGGCCTGTCAGGTTGCGCCGGGGTATGACCGCCACCGGCAAACCGAGGTCGGAGATTTTTCTCGAGGCATCCTGCGCCCGATCCTCGCCTTCATAGCGTGCCACCCATACCCAGCTCGGCACGCGATCGGCCACGACCGGGATCGTAGGGAGGTCTTCGTCTGTGGCCGGCTTGCTTGCCCGTTTCTGAGCGATAGGAGCTCTAGACGAAGCAGAATCGTCCGATGACGCTGGCCTCGTTTGCCGATCCGTCAGTCGACCTTCCGGCCCTGCCGGCGATTTCCTCGCCGCAGCCGTGGCGGCACCCTCGCTCGGGGGCCCGCCTGAAACAGTCGCGGCGCCCTGGTCAGTCGGTGTTACTGTGCCGGCTGAGGCGGATTGCGTTGCGAGATGCTGTTCCGGCGGACTATTTGTCTGCGAAAGAGATGAGGCGCCCGGCTGGGGGTCGTAGCCGACGGAGTCGGCAGGTTCATTCGACGTGATGGGCGGAACCGGTGCAAGGATCGGCGGCTTTGGCTCAGCCGGTTTCACCCGTTCGATCAGCTGCACAACCACCCGCCTCAACTCCGGCTGCCCCCATCCCGCATACGCTGCACCGGCCACCACTGCGATCAACATTACCCAGAGCGTCGCCGATGAGCTGCGCTTTGGCTGAGCCACCAAAAGGGCAGACGACCCATAGAGCGGATGGGAGGCCACGGTTGCGCGCTGCCGCGATGGCTGCGCCGCATTTGGTGTGGGAGCCGCTTGTATCTGCCCAGGCGTGCTGAGGGAGCCCTTTAGCGCACGCTTCAACTCGGCCACAGACTGAAAACGTCTGGCCGGCTCTTTCTCCAGGCACTTCATGACCGCGCGCTCGACAGCCACCGGCACCGTCGGTTCGATTTCATGTGGCGGAGTCGGCGACTCGCGCGTCTGTTTCAGTGCAACGGCCACGGCGTTTTCCGCCTGAAACGCGGGAGTGCCCGTAAAAATTTCGTACAGAACGAGGCCCAGCGAGTAAACGTCGGTTTGGTAATCAACAGCCCTTCCGCTTACCTGTTCCGGAGCCATATACGCCGGTGTGCCCACCATCGAGCCGGTGAGCCGCGTCCCGGCCTCCATCGAGCGCGCGATGCCAAAATCCATGATCTTGATGCTGCCTTGAGCGTCGATCATCACGTTCTCCGGCTTGAGATCGCGGTGCACGATGCCCTGCGCATGTGCCTCTTGAAGGCCCGAACAAATCTGTTGCGCCACATCGAGCGCCTTTCTGACGGGGAGGCCGCCGAAACGATTGAGCACCGATCGTAAACTTTCGCCTTCCACGAACTCCATCGATGTATAGGCGATTGCGCCGATGCGATTGAATTCGTGGACGCGGCAAACGTTCTTGTGGGTGATCTTGCGGGCAAAAAGTAGCTCGTTCTTGAAACGATCCATCATGGCTTGGTCAGAGGCGATCTCGGGCTTTAATAACTTCAGGGCCACAATCTCGCCCGTCTCGCGGTCACGAGCTTTGTACACACTGCCCATGCTGCCCTGACCGGCTTCCCCCAAAATGTCATAGCGCTTGGAGAGGACGGCGATCGCTTGCGAGGCAAACGGGCGCCCCATTTCCGATTGAGGGGTGGCCGCCGCCGTTGGGGCCGGTGTCCTGGCCTCCTCGCTTAGCAGGACCGTGTCCTGAAGCGCTGCCTGCCCCGGCACACTTTCCCCCCTGGGCCCCTTCGCTGGATAGTCGGCTCGCATAGTTCTAGTACTTTCCTTCCCAGACTATTCCAGAAGGGGTCGGCACGCTACCGATCATCGCCGGCCTGTGAAGAAAGAGTATCGGCCGCCGTTTACAATCGGCTGTGGAAGGTTTTCCCGGGTAAGAAATTCCAGCTGACAATTTGCTTGGCCCTCGTGCGGGCTTATACGAAAATAGACGCGCCCCGGTATTCATTTCTTTGCCGCCGCTCATATTCCGAGGAGACCTGATTTGCGAATTTCGGTGGTTGGGACTGGCTACGTCGGGTTGGTGACAGGTGCCTGCCTGGCAGAAATTGGACACGAAGTTGTGTGCACCGATAGCGACACAGAAAAGATCAAGACCCTTGAATCGGGCGGCA
>Ga0306920_100000997_pt1 | contig 34754 bp, 34 predicted proteins | sample flu12Cox44000170_FD_204666 | JGI IMG/M metagenome (GOLD analysis project Ga0306920, IMG submission 204666) | Lab enrichment of tropical soil microbial communities from Luquillo Experimental Forest, Puerto Rico - flux4day.12C.oxic.44.000.170 (v2)... | ecosystem: Environmental > Terrestrial >...
CAAGCCCGATGGAATCCCCGATCATTTCGGTGATGACCACGACGATGATCGCCACCGGCAGTGCCACACGCAGCCCGGAAAAAATGCTCGGCATCGTCGCCGGCAAAATGACCCGCCGCAGGATTGTGGATCGGCTGGCGCCGCAATTTTGCGCGCTCCAAATCAGCCGCGTCTGCACCGCGCGAAAGCCGAAATAACACGTCACCACGATGGGATAGAGGCATTCGAGAAAGGTGAATGCGATCTTCGAGGGCGTTCCGATGCCGAATATATAGGTGAAAACGGGAAACAAGGCGATCTTCGGTATCGGATAGCCGAGGAAGAAAATCGGCTCGAACAGATTGCGCACGAGTGCGGACCGCGCCATCGCGCCGGCGAATGGAATTCCAACGAGCGCCGCGAGCAGGAAGCCGGCGAGCGCGCGCGAGACCGTCACGCTCGCGTGATAGATGAGCGTCCCGTTGCCGACCTCCGTCGCAAGCGCGGTCCAAACGCTGCCCGGGCTCGGAAGCAGACGGGATTGCACGAGACCGCTCGCGACCGCCACCTGCCAAACCAAAAGCAGCAGCGGGATCGAGTACCAGCGTCCAATCAGCGACCAGGCTTGCGCGACGGTTTGAGCGCTCATCGCACGACCTCTTCCTCCGTCCCGATCATTTGACCCTTGAGCAGGCGCGATCGGACCGCCAGCAACAAGCGGTCGCTCACAAACCCCAACACGGCGAAGCAGACGATACCGGCGAACATCAAATCGAAGCGCACCCATTCCTCGCCGTAGGAGATGATCGTACCGAGCCCTGCCTTCGAGCCGATCAGCTCGGCCGCGAACAGCACCACGAAGGCATGCGCTAACCCGATGCGGATGCCGCCGAACAACTGCGGCGCGGCCGCCGGAATGACGACGCGGAAAAAGATCGTCCGCGACGGCGTTCCCATATTCCGCGCCGCCCAGAGCAGAAGCTTGTCGACGGACAGCACCGCGTGACGCGAGGCCACGAACACCGGAAAGAAGCCCGAAAATGCGATGATGGCGATCTTGGACGCATGGCCGAGGCCGAACAGAAGCAGAAAGATCGGCAGAAACGCCACCTTCGGGATGGAGTAGAGAAAGGATACCAGCGGGTCGAAGAAATGGCGCACACCGGGCACAATCCCCGCGCCGAGGCCCACGACGATGCCGGCAGCCGTACCCAGCGCAAACCCGACCGACACCCGATAGAGGCTGGCGGCCAGCGCGACGAAGAGCTCGCCCGTCAGCGCGAGTTCCCATAAAGCCGCGAGGATCGCGCTCGGCGTCGACAGATAGCGTGGCAGCAGGCCTGCGCGGCCGAGAATTTCCCAAGCCAGCAACGCCGCGACCGGCAAAAGCCAATTCTGGATCGAAGCCGAGTTGAGTCTCACGCTTCCTCCAGCGCGCGCGCCTTCAATACCTCGTCCCGCACCAGGTCCCAGACTTCGACCCGCAAGGCGAGGTATTCCCGGGACTTGCGGTAGTCGCCGGAACGATCGAGGTTGGGAAGGCGGATGTCGGCCTTGATGCGGCCCGGACGCGCCGTAAACACGATCACTCGCGTTCCGAGATAAATCGCCTCGTCGATGTCGTGGGTGACGAACAGCGCGGTCTTGCGGGCGCGCCGCCAGATCGACTGCAGCTCTTCCTGCAGCAATTCCCGAGTCTGGGAATCGAGCGCGCCGAACGGCTCATCCATCAGCATGATTTCCGGATCGAGCGCGAACAACCGCGCCAAGCTGACGCGCTGTTTCATCCCGCCGCTGAGTTGGCCGGGATAGAGATCGGCGAAACGGGAAAGATGAACGAGATCGAGATATTCGGCCGCCTTGGCGGTGCGCTCGCGTTTCGGCAATCCCTTCATCTCGAGCGGCCATGCGACGTTCTCGATGGCGGTGAGCCAGGGAAACAGCGAAAGCTCCTGAAACATCATGCCGCGATCGGGACCCGGGGGGCCGATCGGCCGTCCGCTCAGCCGCAGCTCGCCGGCGGTCGCAGGCTCGAAGCCGCCGATGATGTGCAGGAACGTGCTCTTGCCGCAGCCCGAAGGCCCGACGATGGAGACGAATTCGTGCTCGTCGATCGACAAAGACAGATGATCGATGGCTGTCACGCTGCGGCTGTCGACCGTGAACGTCTTATCGAGGTCCGTCACCTCCAACAGCGGCATGGTCGCGGGCATTCTCGCGCAAGCTCATTTCGGCAGATAACCGAGCTCCACCAGCGACCTGACGTCGGCCTTCTTTTTCTGGAACCCGGCCGCAATCTGCACGGCCTGCATCTTCTCGAGCGCTTCGACATCGACCCGCAAGGTCGGGTCGCGATAGTAATCGTTCATGGTCAGGTAGACGTCGGGATTGACGCGAACCATCTTGTGGTCGATCAGGAGTTGCCGCGCCTCGCGCGGCTTTTCGAGATAGAACTGCATGCCCGCTTTAAGATCTTCGAGGAATGCGCGCACCGCAGCCGCGTTCTTTTTCAGGAATTCGTCCTTCCCGATCAGGACGATCAGCTCCTCCTCGAACGGTATGCCATATTTGCCATCGAAGATTTTGCGGACCTTTGCCTGTTTTTCCGCGAGCGCCGCGAACGGCTGCGGAAACATCCCGAGATCGACCTTTCCGGCCTCGAGCGCCTCCTGCATCGCCGGGAATGGAACGGGTGTGATCGTGACATCGGTATCGGTGAGCCCGTGCTTTTCAAGCGCGGTTTTCAGCCAGAGGTGGCCCGAGGTGTAAAAGCCGTTGATGCCGACGATCTTGCCCTTCAAGTCGGTTATCGATTTGATCGGTGAGTCCTGCTTGACATAGAAGCTCGTGCTGAAACCGCGCGGGCTTTCGCGGGAAATCGACGCGATGATCTTGGCCGCCACGCCTTCAGCCGCCGCAAAGATCACGCCGTTCGCGCTGCTGGCGGCGAGGTCGATGGCGCCGGCCTCGAAGGCCTGGCTGCGCTTGTCCGAGCCGGTGAAGCGCGTGGCGTCGAGCGCGTAGGCCTTGCCGTAGTTCTTGGCCAGATCGGGCTTGGTGACAACCACCCACAACGGCTCTTCGGCCGCCGTACCATAGCCGAGGCGCAATGTGACGGGCTGCCCGAGGGCCGTGTCCGCCGTTGCGGCCGCGAGCGCGATCAAGCATGCCATGCGCCGCGCAGCGGCCTTCGCGTCAAATCCGCCCATGTCGAGCCCCCCGGTTCGCCTAACCGTGAACGGTCAACTCCGCAATAAAGCGTATCGGCTCGATCATTGACTGCAAACACATTTTTCGCAGCCGGGAGGGCGGCGGAACAGCCTGCGCGTTCTCGCGCCGGCGGGGACGGTAGCGCGCAGCGCGTGATCTCGATGGCCGGTGCGCGGCCGGTTTTGGGGATTGGAAAGTGCGGCTTTGATACTTAGCGAATGGCGGCAAAATGCCGCCGCCGCAACGGCATCAGCTCGCACTCGGCGCCGCGCAAGCTTGCGCGGCTGCGCCGTTCAATCGTCGGGGGCTTTAGAAAAACGCCAGCGTGCGGATTTCGATGCTCTCGCGCGGGCGCGCGTTGGGCGGTGAGGTCGGGTCTTCGAACGCGGTGTGGGCGGACCAGCGGGCGCGGCCGTCCTTCGCCGAGTCGTAGACCTTGAACACCAGCGCCTCCTCGCGCCGCATGCGCGGCAGCCAGTACCAGCGGTGCTCTGGATTGTAGGTGATGGCGTAGGTTTGGCCGATCCGGTTCGGGTAGCGGCGCTCGCTCACCACGAAATCGCGCGGCGAGATGCTGCGCGCATCGCAGATCGCGAGCGGGAAGCTCTCGACCGGGTGGCGGATCGGCCGCCACACTTGCACGATGGCGAAGCGGCGTTTCAGGAGCTCGTCGGCCTCGTCCGGGAGCAGGTCGCGCACGCGCTGCGGGCCCGACCATTCGGTGTAGTCGTTGTGCACGCGGCGCACCACCTCGCGGATCTTGCGCGCCTCGCGCTCTTCGGCGTCGGCGGTGCGCAACGTGTGATCGAATACGACCACGCGCGAGGCGCCGCTCTCGGCCTTCACCAGCGCCTCCATCTCCGGGTAGTAGACGCGGCGGATTTCGTCTCCGTCGAAGAAATCGGCGACCTTGGTGTCGTGACGGACGAAACGGAAGCCCTCGCGATCGAGCGCAAACGGCCCCGCCTGCAACCGCGCATTGCGGATGGTCACGCGATGGGGATCGATCGTGCCGCCGCTGCGCACATCGGTGGAGCCCGGCGCGGCGGTCTGGGTGAAGATCTTCTCGCCGTTATCCAGGATGTAGTTGACGGTGGCCTCGATGGCCTCGTTGACCGTTTCCCGCTCGATGACCTCAACCATGGGCAACTCCTTCGCCTTCGGGCTCTATTACCTCGCGCCATCCATCGGCCGCGCCCGGCCGAGCGCCTGATATAGGTCCACGCCGCGGGCGACACAATCGGCATACCATACCGACGGGGCTCTGACATGCCGGTACGGCAAACCTGAAATCGGCAAGCTCGAGGCCGCGCCCGAATATTGCTGCTTGAAGCCGGGAATGCGGAATGTTCTTCTACGAGGCCCAGCCCGCTCGAGGATATTTCCGCAAACGTCGCCCGCACCTGCTTCGCGACCACGCACTGGAGGATCGCCGATGACCGACTACAAATACGATTTCGTCAAAGTCAGGGTGCGCGACGGCATCGCCTGGGCGGCGCTCAACCGGCCGGAAAAGCGCAACGCCATGTCGCCCGCGCTCCACTACGAGATGGATGACGCGCTCGCGCGGCTCGAAGTCGACGACAACGTCAAGGTCGTGGTCGTGACCGGCGAGGGCGGCAATTTCAGCGCCGGGCAGGATCTGAAGAAGTTCTTCCGTGAGCTGGAAAAGGACCCAGCCGAACGCAAGAAGGCCGCCGCCGCCGCCAATCGCTGGCGATGGGAGCGGCTCTACGGCTACGACAAGCCCACGATCGCGATGGTGCACGGCTACTGCGTCGGCGGCGCGTTCATGCAATTGCTCGCGTGCGACTTCGCGATCGCGGCCGAGACCGCGACCTTCTCCCTCTCGGAGGTGAACTGGGGGATTCTGCCCGGCGCGCTGGTGTCGAAGGCGGTCGCCGACACGGTGCTGCCGCGCCACGCGCTCTATTACGCCTGCCTCGGCGAGCCGTTCGACGGCAAGGAGGCCGCGCGCATCGGCATGGTCAACTACGCCGTTCCGCCCGAGAAGCTCGAGGCCGCGACCATCGAGCTCGCCGAGAAGCTGATGAAGAAAAGCGCCGCCGTGCTGCGCGCGACCAAGCAGGCCATTCGCCACGTGCGGACCATGGACGTCGCGCAGGCCTACGATTATCTCGCCGAGAAGGGCAAGGCGATCAAAGTGGCCGACAGGGAGGACTCTTACAATACCGGCCTGCGGCAATTCCTCGACGAGAAATCCTACAAGCCGACGTTCGAGCCGTTCCGGCTCGCAACCACCGATCAACGATCGAAAGCGGGGGCGAAGAAATGACGCCGTGCGTCCATTCGCAAAGGAGGTCACGTCGATGATCCGAACAGGGCTCGCCGTCGTGGTCGCGCTCGCCGCCGCGGTCTTCGCGAACGGCGCGTCTGCCCAGTTCTACAAGGGCAAAACCGTCACCATGATCATCAACTACCCGGCCGGCGGCCCGACCGATATCGAGGGACGCATCGTCGCCCAACATCTGCCCGCGCACATCGCGGGCAAGCCGACCATCGTCATCAAGAACGTGGGTGGCGCCGGCGGCGTGATCGGTACCAATCAACTCGCCGAGGCCGCGCCCAACGGCGAAACCATCGGCTTTTTCACGATCGATGTGGTCGCGCAGCTCCTGGGAAATCCGGCGCTGCGCGTCAACTATGCGGATTTCGAGATGATCGCCGGCGTGGAGGAGCCGCTGGTCGCCTACGCGCGCAAGGACACGCCGCCCGGCCTCAAGGTCGCGACCGACATCATGCAGGCCCACGAATTCAAGGCGCTCTCGCTCAACGCGCAAAACAGCAACACCATCAACCAGGCGCTCTCGCTCGACCTCTTGGGATTGAAATACCGGGCCATCCCCGCCTATCGCGGCCTCAAGGAAGTGGAAACGGCGATCCTGCAGAACGAGGGGCAGCTGGCGAACACCTCGCTGCCGGGCTGGACCGGCTCGGTCGAGCCGACCATGGGGCACCTCGTGATTCCGTTGTGGCAGCTTGCGCCGCGCGGCAAGGACGGCAGCTATCCGCGCAGCCCCGCGCTCCCCGACTTGCCGACGTTCGAGGAATTCTATGCGGCGGTGAAAGGCGGCAAGCGCCCGTCCGGCTTTACGTATGAGGTGCTGCGCGCGTCGAGCGACCCGATGGTCGGGATGTTCCGCACCGCGTTGATGCCGCCGAAAACTCCCCCTCACGCCGTCGCGCTGATGCGATCGGCGTTCGTCGAATTGTGGAAGAACCCCGAGTTCATCCGCGACTATGCCAACGTCATCAAGACCAAGCCCATCTTCGTGACTGGCGAAGAGGCGCAGGACATCGTGGCGGCGCTGGCCAAGGTCAAACCCGAGATCAAGGCCTTCCTTCTCGACTACAGCAATCGCCTGGTCAGGTAGCGCCGGCCGTCTGGCGGGAGAGGCCGCCGATACGCTAAAAAGCATCATCCAGGACGTCACGCCATCAGATACAGTCGACAAGACGCGCGCGAGAAGCGTTTTCATTTTGCGGAGGATCGCCCCATGCACGATGTCATCGACATAGAGGTCACGCCGCTGTCGGCCGCTTGCGGCGCGGAGATCAAGGGCGTCGATCTGACCCGGGAGCTTTCCGAGGGCGCGGTGCGCGCGATCAAGGAGGCCTGGGGCAAACACCTCGTGCTGGTCTTTCGCGGCCAGAGCATCACCCAGGAGCAGCAGCTTCGGTTCGCGTCCTATTTCGGCGAACTCGGAAACCGCAGGAAGGCGCCCGAAAAGCTGCGCAGCCGCACCGAGGGAATTCGTCAGGATAACCAAAAGGTGCTGCTCGTCAGCAACATCAAGGTCGACGGACAGCCGATCGGCGCGTTCGGCGAGGGTGAGTTCTGGTTTCACATCGATTCCGGCTACACGCCGCGGCCCTACAAATACACCTTCCTCTACGCGCTCGAGCTGCCCTCGCGCGGCGGCAACACCATGTTCTCCAACATGTACATGGCCTACGACGCGGTGCCGCCGTCGCTCAAAGAGCGCCTCAAGGGCAAGAAGGCGCTTCACATTCATGAATACAAACGCGCGGAGAAGGCCGACCTCTCGGGCGACATCAGTAACATCCCGCACCACTATCACCCGGTGTTCATCACGCACCCCGACACCGGCCGCAAGACGCTGTTCGTCGACCGCCTGATGACGTCGCGGATCGAGGGCGTCGACGCTGAGGACAGCGACGCGATTCTGGAGCAGCTCTACGACATCGGCGAACGGCGCGAGTTCATCTACGAGCACGTCTGGCAGCTGGGCGACTTCCTGATGTGGGACAACCGCTGCACCATCCACGCCCGCACCGACTTTCCCAAGGACGAGCCCCGCCTGCTTCGCCGCTGCACGGTCGAAGGCGAACCGCTGCACGAATAAAGGCTCCGCCGGTTTGCGAGTGGCACTAGAGTGCCTGTCCGCCTGCAACGATCACGGAGACATCCATGTCGAGCGCGCGATTGCCTATCCTGGAAAAATTCATTGCCGACCTGCGGACCATCTGGAGCGCCGAAGCCGACAACCAGCGGCGCATGGAGAAGGCAAAGCCCCTGCTCGAGCAGCTCGTGAAGGACGAAGGCCTCAAGGCCCATTCGGCGAGTTGGCCCTCGACCGAGGGCTATAAGAACCTGCTGCTCTACGTCGACCCCGACCACCACTTCGTGATCAACGCGGTCGTGCGCGCGCCGGGACGAACCGGGAGCGTGCATGATCACGCCGACGCCTGGGTGCTCTACGGCGTGCTCGATGGATCGGAGAGCCTCGAGCGTTACGAGCGCGTCGACGACGGCAGCCGGCCCGGCTACGCCGAGGTGCGGCTCGCCTCGGTCACGACTGGGACGCAAGGCAAGGTCGATCTGGTGGCGCCGGGCGCCATTCACGCCGAGCAGGGCGGCCCCACCCGCTCGGTGGCGATCATCGTGCGCAGTCAACGCCTCGGCCAAGGCACGGTGTTGCAGCACACCTACGATCCCAAGGCGAAGACCGTAATCGAGCGCTACGGCCCGACCCAAGTCCCCTACGAATTGGTCGCCTGACGATTCTGTAACGACGATGCGCAAGGCCTGGGCGCGCGTATCGGCTGCGGTCGTGCTCGCGGCTTTATCCTGCGCGGCGGCGGCGCAGACGACCGTCGAGTTCAAGTCGATCACCATCGTGGTCGGCTCGTCCGCGGGTGGCGGCTACGACACCTATGCCCGCGTTCTCGCCCGGCACATCGGCCGCCATATCCCAGGGCAGCCGAGCCTCACCGTGCAGAACATGCCGGGCGCTTCGAGCCTGAAGGCGGTGCAGTACCTCGACGCCAACGCGCCGAAGGACGGCAGCGTGATCGCCGCGTTCAATCCGGGCCTGATCACGGAGTCGCTGCTCAATGCCGACAAGATCCGCTTCAAGTTTTCCGACGTCGCCTGGGTCGGCAGCATCACGCGCGACCTGCGCGCCTGCTACGCCTGGGCCGCGAGCGGCATCAAGACGTGGGACGACTTGAAGACATACAAGCGATTCAACATGGGCGCGCCGGCGCCCGGCACCTCGTCGTTCATCAACGCGGCGGTGCTCAAGAACATGTTCGCTATCGCCGTCCATCAGGTCACGGGCTATGCGGGGAGCGCCGAGCAGCGACTGGCGATCGAGCGCGGCGAATTGGACGGCGACTGCGGCGCCTGGAGCAGCGTGCCACCGGAGTGGATCAGCAATAAGAAGATCAACCCCGTGGTCAAGTTCACGCCGCTGCCGATCCCGGGGCTCGCGGCGGATGTTCCGTTCGTGGGCGATCTCACCCGCAGCCGGGAGGCTAAGGACGTTCTCGACATCCTGATCGCACCGGACGCGCTGGGGCGGCCCTTTGTTGCGTCGAAGCAGGTGCCGGCCCATCGGCTCGCGGTCATCCGCGCGGCCTTCGATCGCGCGATGTCGGATCCGCAATTCCTCGCGGACGCGCGGCGGCTCGACCTTCCGGTCAGCGGTGCGACCCAGGGCAGCGAGGCGGAGAAGATCGTCGCATCGATCTACGCCGCCTCTCCGGCGTTGATCGCCCGCGCCCAAGAGATCGTGGGAAGATAGCGAGGCGCCGCGCTCAGCCGGCGAGCATCGTCATCGCGCGCCGGAATGACCGGCACTGGACCGAGCCAAACGCATGGGTGATATGTCCTAATCTGAAGCCCTTTTCCTAATTTTAATCTTTTAGCGTCCTAATGCGCTGACACCCCTGATCAGGCGTTGGTGCCTACAAATGCTGGATTTGGGAATAGGTCTGGGGCTTGTACTAGCGGGCTTCGCCTTCGGATACGGCGCTCGCGAGGTTATTTCTTATCGCCGTCGCCAAGCCACCATCAGGCGATATCACGAGCTGGGCCTAGATTATTAAGCCGCCTTGTTGGCGGCCCTCCTCGCCTCACCATTCCGCGCTCGGCGCCACGAGGGCAGATCGGGCAATCCCCGGAAATCGTTGCGACACTGGAGTCTCGGTTTCGCCGCCAGTTACAAACGCAACAAAGCCGCCGCAATCCAAGTCAGCACTTTCCGCTTGACTCGTGTAACAAGAATCTTCCAGAAAAGCGTATTCACCGAAACTACGCCAGCCGCCCGGACGGGATGCCGCGCCGGGTTTTTTGTTGCGCGCACGCAAGCCGCGGCCGCGCATGCCAGCATCGCGATGCAGACCGCCGGTTGCAACAACGAGCGGCCATTGTTTCGCGACTGTTCTTTACAATGAAAATACCTACCACAGCGTGTGGAGGCGCCGTGCGGTGATCGTACGCAATCCGGTCGATCATGCTGTCGGCCCCGCGAAAGCGGGGATCTCAGGCCGGTGATTATGGGCCCTGTTTGCGCAGGGACGACGGTTCTTAAGAAATGCAGATGGGCTACAACGAGCGCGCCGCGCGCCGACCAGGTGTTTGACCGCCGGCGGGCGCTTCCGCTTCCTCGCGCGTGCCGGTCGGATTCAAAGCCGCGGCGATTGCATCGTCGACCCGCTCCAGCCAGACGAAACGCACCTGCGCCCGCGCGGGCTCCGGCACGTCGTCGAGGTCCTTTTGGTTGCGCGCCGGCAGAAGCACCGTGGTGATGCCGGCGCGCGCCGCCGCCAGCACCTTCTCCTTCACGCCGCCGATGGGAAGCACCAGCCCGCGCAGCGAGATTTCTCCGGTCATCGCCGTGTCATTGCGCGCGGTGCGGCCGGTGAGCAACGAAGCCAGCGCCACGAACATGGCGACGCCGGCGCTCGGGCCGTCCTTGGGGATGGCGCCCGCCGGCACGTGGATGTGCACGTCGGACTTTTCGAACAGGGTGACGTCGAAGCCCAGATCCGGCGCGCGCGCCTTCGCCAGCGTGAGCGCCGCCTGCGCGCTTTCCCGCATCACCTCGCCGAGCTGGCCGGTAAGGATGAGCTTGCCGCTGCCCGGAACCCGCGTCGCCTCGATGAACAGGATGTCGCCCCCGGTCGGCGTCCAGGCAAGCCCAGTGGCGACGCCGGGCACGCTCGTGCGCATCGCCACCTCGTTCTCGAAACGCCGCGGCCCGAGAATGACGGGCAGCGCGGCGCTATCGATGCGCATGCGCTCGACCCCGCCCTCGGCGACGCGCATGGCGACATGGCGGCAGACCGCACCGATCAGCCGCTCCAGATTGCGAACGCCCGCTTCGCGCGTGTAGTCGCGGATGATCGTCCTGATGGCGTCCTCGGTGATCTCGCACTGCTGCGCGGTCAGGCCGTTCGCTTCGAGCTGGCGCTTGAGCAAATAGCGCCTGGCGATTTCGAGCTTTTCGTCCTCGGTGTATCCGGGCAGCTCGATGATCTCCATGCGGTCGCGCACGGGGCCGGGAATGGTATCGAGCACGTTGGCGGTCGCGATGAACATCACCTTCGAGAGATCGAAGGCCACGCCGAGATAATTGTCGCGAAACGTCGAGTTCTGCTCGGGGTCCAGCACCTCGAGCAGCGCGGACGACGGATCGCCGTGGAAGCCGACGCCGAGCTTGTCGACCTCGTCGAGCATCATCACGGGATTGCGCGTTCCGGCCTTGCGGATCGATTGGATGATGTTGCCCGGCAACGCGCCGATATAGGTGCGCCGATGCCCTCTGATCTCGGCTTCGTCGTGCACGCCGCCGAGGCTCAGCCGCACGAACTTGCGGCCGGTGGCCCGCGCGATGCTTTGCCCGAGCGAGGTCTTGCCCACGCCGGGCGGGCCGACGAAGCACAGAATCGGGCTCTTGCCGTCGGGATTGAGCTTGCGCACCGCGAGATATTCGAGAATGCGCCGCTTGATCTTGGGAAGCCCGTAATGATCCTCGTCCAGGATGCGACGCGCTTCACCGACGTCGATGGTGTCGGTGTCGAGTTTCGACCAGGGCAGATCGATGAGCCAATCCAAATAGGCCCGGATCATCCCGTATTCGGCGGCGGCCTCGGGCATGCGCTCGAGTCGCTTGAGCTCCTTCGTGGCCTGGTCCTTGGCCTCTTTCGGCATCCCCGCCTTCTCGATCGCATCGCGCAGCTCGCCGATCTCGACCGATTTTTCGTCGCCCTCGCCCAGCTCCTTCTGGATGTGGCGCAGCTGCTCGCGCAAGATATGCTCGCGCTGCTGCGAGGAGAGCGATTGCTGGGTCTGCTCGCCGATCTGCTTGGAGAGCTTGAGCACCTCGATGCGCTGCGCCAGCAGCGCGAGCACTTTGTCGAGCCGCTCCTTGATATCGACCGTCTCCAGCACGTCCTGTTTTTCCGACGGCTTGGCGTCGAGGATGCCGGCGATGAAATCCGCGAGCGCGGAGGCCGAATCCAGATTCTCGATGGTCGCGGCCACTTCCACCGGGACGTTCGGCAGCAGTTCGATGGCCTCGCGGGCGCGCGTTCGCACCAGGCCGACGCGCGCCTCGATGTCGGGCGTCATGACCTCGGCGACGCCGATTTCCTCGACGCGCGCCACCAAAAATGGAAAGCCGCGAAGGTACTCGACGACGCGAAAGCGCCGCACGCCTTGGGCGACCACATGGTGCGTGCCGTCGGGAGCGGTGACGTAGCGCAGAACCTGCGCGGCGGTCCCCACCTTGTGCAGCTGCTCGGGCGTCGGCTCCTCGACCGCGGGATCGATCTGCAGGATGACGCCGAGCATGCGCTGGCTGCGAACCGCCTCCTGGGCGGCGGCGATGGACGATTTCCGCCCGATCGCCAAGGGCAGCACGATGCCGGGAAACAGCACGGTCTGACGCACCGGCAGCAGGATCATGCCGTCGGGCGGGAGCGGCGGCTGACCGCCGCCTTGATCGACTGCTTTTTGCTCAGCGTGCTCCGCCATGGCGCGTGCCCACCGATCTCAACGCCGCTGCGTCAGGCTCAGCAGAAGGCAGCCGTTCACGAGCGTCGAGCGGCTCACTTCCCATTGCGGGCCAGGAAGACGTATCCGCCGCTCAAAGCGACCGTGCGGTATTTCCACGCGATGAATCACGGTGCCGCGCGCGACCGTCGGCAGCCGCTGCACGCCGGCGATGAGCAGCGCATCCCGCTCGATCGAGATCTCGATATCCGGGGGTTCGACGCCGGGGAGCGCCGCAACGATCGTGAGCTCCCGCTCGTTCTCGAATACGTCGACCGGAGGCTCCCAGTTCGCCGCCGGTGTGCGCGCGAGGCCGGGCCGGAAGAACTGGCGATGCAATTGCTCCGCCCGCTCGATCATCGCGCAGGCTTCGGCCCACATCCAGTTTCTCGGATCGGCTGCGGTCATTGCGCCTGCCTCCTCAACCTGGATCATGTCTTAGATATTCGACCGCATTCTAGCAAGTTCACCCCGCGCGGGCGGATCCGCCGATGGGTGCACGTTGTCGTGATGGGGCGTGGCGCGGCCCGCGGCGAGAAAGCCGGCCGGCCGCGTGGTTTGCGCGCGCAAACGAAAGCGTGTTACCGCTGGCGGGCGTTCGGACACGGAGCGAGCACCGCCATGCCTCGGTACCATTTTCACATCACCAACGGGCGAGAAAGCCTGGACAATCCAAAAGGAATGGACTTGCCGGGCAACGCCGCGGCGCGTCAGGAGGCGGTGGTGCTGGCGAGCGAACTCAGACACGGCAAAGTCAAGCCGGGCCGGACCTGGCAGGGATGGTTCGTCACCGTGGTGGACCAGCATGGCCACCAGGTGGATAGCGTGCCGATCGCCGACATGCCGGACGAATAAGGGTTGCCATTCACTTGTTCTAGCGGGCGCGCTTTCCCTTCATCGCCCGGAAGTAGGCCCACTCGTCTACCACCCGACCATCAGGAAGCCGGCAGACGCCGTATTGGCCGCGCGCGCCCTTGCGAATCTCGCTCTTGCCGCCGCTCTGAGCGCAGAATACCGACGCCAGATTCGCAAGCGCCCACGCGCGCTGCGAGCCGATGACCAGCATGGCAACGAAGATCAACCCGATCGATGGCCGCATCTCATTCGCTCTCCGCTTCGCCTTCGACATTCTATCACATGGAGACGAAGCGCCAGACGCAAGCGCGTCGCGCCGTCGAAACCGACGGCATGGTCAAAGACGAAGCGGCGATCACGGACGCGGCTTCGCCCGGTCAGCGCGACGCGGGCAAAGCCTAGCAGTCACGGCAGATGCGCAGTTTCCTGTCGACCGCCTGGTCCTCGGGAGATCTTACGCCCAGGTTGTCCTCATTCTTCGGCGGTACATCCTTGGCCGTGGGCTGCCGATGACCGATCGGCGCCTGTCTGACGTTCGTCGGCTGCCCGCTGCCGCTGTTTCCTTGCCCCGTGGTTTGCGCACTGCCGCTAGAAGCCGATGGTTGATCCGCGTTGTTCTGAGCCAGGGCAGCGCTGCCCGCGGTTAGCGCCGCGACGATGGCGTAAGTCATTGCGACTCCACGCATGGCCACCTCCCTTTTGTGCTGAGCTTAGCCGTCAACGTCCGGCGCAGCGATGAGTTCCCGCGCATGCGCAGCCCGCGGGCCCGAGCCTGGTCCGGGAGGGGCGGACGCGGCGGACGGTTCGCAGCCTCAATGACGCTTGAAATACTGCACCGCGCGCTCGTGCTTCTCGGCCGCCGCACGCGTCTTGAACGTGCCGAGATTACGGCGCCGGCCGGTCTTCGGGTTGACTTTGCGCGAATAGAGGCGATAGCCGCCCGAGCTGAGCTTGCGGATCATCGCTGCCGGCCTCGCGCCGCCGGCACGCGACCGATGTTGCGTTTTGCCGCCCGCCTTCGCGCTCTCGTTGCCATCGTGGGCCTCCGTCGACGGTTTCGACGCTGGTCAACTGCAAGGAGTGGGCGAAAGTTCCGGCTCGTCTCACGTGCGGCCCCAGTGGCCGACCGGAGAGTGCCGGGGCCGATCAGCGACGCGCGCTGCTAGCGGCGAATCACCACCGACGAAGGAGCCTGTCGCTGCTCCCAGCCCGCCCGCTCCAAATCGGGGATGTCATCCTCGGCCTGCGGAAATCCAAGACAGAGGTAGCCGATGAACTTCCAATTCGAGGGGACATCGAGGATGGCTGCGACGGCCGCCGGGTCGAGGATCGATACCCATCCCATGCCGATGCCTTCGGAGCGCGCCGCGAGCCAAATCGTGTGAATGGCCGTCACCGCCGAATACTCGATCATCTCCGGCATGGTGTGACGCCCGAGGCCGTGGCCTTGCGCGGTCGAAGGATCGGCGAACACCGCCAGATGACACGGGGCGTCGTCCAAGCCCGCGAGCTTGAGCCGGGCATACGCGGCCGCGCGTTGTCGACTTTGCACCGCGAGCGCCGCGGCGTTGCAGCTTTCGAAATTCTTTCGAACGGCGAGGCGATGGGCGGGATCGTCGACAATGACGAAGCGCCAGGGCTGGCTCAGCCCCACCGAGGGGGCGAGACACGCGAGCTGGATCAGGCGCTCCAATGTCCCGGACGGCAGCGCCTCGCGTCGAAAGCGTCGGACGTCGCGCCGCCAGACGAGCAGGTCGCGCAAGCGTGCGCGGAAGGCATCATCGAAATCCATTGGCTTGCTCGTGGCTGCAATGGAGTCTTGCATCTGCGCCTTCATGCTGCGTCCCTCAACGCCGCCACCCAATCACCATATCGCGCGCTCGCGCCAATGCACGCGTCGTATCGGCGTCAGAGAAGATCATCTGCCGATATTGGCCGCCGCCACAAGCAGGACGACGATCTCGCCGATTTGCTCGAGCGCGCCCAGGACATCGCCGGTCTGACCGCCGATCTGCCTGACGGATAACCACGCCAGCGATACGAACGCGGCCGCCATGAGCGCGATCGCACAAACGCCCGCGGCGGGCCCGAGTCCGACGACAAGCGCGACCGTGCCGATAAGCACCGCGGCAATCGCGCTCGCGCCCGGCGGCGTGCCGACGCCGACGGAGAGACCGTCGTCTCTGGCCGGCGGAACCAAGCGCATGAACAGCGGCATGCCGGAGCGCCCTGCCATGTGCGCCGCAACGAGAACGGGAGCAGCGAGCGCCGGGTCCGCAATGCTCGCGAGCGCAGCTGACCGTAACAACAGCGACATGAACAACGCACATACGCCATATGTTCCGATCTTGCTATCGCGCATGATCTCGAGCTTACGCTCGCGCGTGCTTGCGCCGAACGAATCAGCCACGTCCGCCAATCCATCCTCATGCAGGCATCCCGTTACGACGAGGGTCGCCACCACCGCCAAACCGGCGGCGGGAAACGGCGGCACATCGGCCGCGCGCGCGAGCCAATAGACGGCCGCTGCGATCAAGCCCACGATGGCGCCCGCGATGGGCAAGGCCCAGCCCGCGCGCGCGATGTCGGCGCCGGTGATGGTCGCAGCGCCGGGGACTGGCAGCCGCGTGCAAAAAAGCACGGCGGCGCTCAAATCCGCCGCGAGCTGGCTGAGTGAGATGACCGGCGACATCGCGTGCCCCTGCGTGACGTCAGGACGGTATTGCGCGTCATGACAAGTCAGCGCAACCTTAGCAGGACGTGCCACGCTCACAACACCGAGCTCCTGCCTGCCGGACTAAGGTGCGACCGTGACCATGCGCCCACCGGTCGAGGGGACAGAGACCGCGTCGCCCATCTTTTCGTCGCTCGACGATCTGCGGGCCGCGTGCCTGGACTTGCCGCCAGGAGACCTCAAAGCCGCGGCGGTCGCAGCGGGGCGCCAGCGCCAACTGACCAAACCGCCCGGCAGCCTCGGACGGCTCGAAGACGTCGTCGTGTGGCTCGCGCAGTGGCAGGGACGAAGTATGCCCCGCCTCGATCGGGTCGACATTCTCGTGTTCGCGGGCAACCACGGCGTGACGGCGCAGGGCGTGTCGGCCTATCCCGCCGAGGTCACCGCCCAGATGGTGGCGAATTTCTCCGCCGGCGGCGCCGCGATCAACCAGCTTGCGCGCACGGTCGGGGCGAACCTCCACGTCGTTCCGCTCGCGCTCGAACAACCCACGGCGGATTTCACGCAAGCCTCGGCCATGAGCGAGGACGCGGTCCTGGCCGCCGTCAACACCGGCTACAACACGGTCTCGCCGGGGGCAGACCTCGTGTGCCTCGGCGAGATGGGAATCGGGAATACCACGGCCGCGGCCGCGATCGCGGCCGCGCTGTTCGGCGGCGGCGGCATCCGCTGGGCTGGTCGCGGCACCGGCGTGGACGAAGAAGGGCTGGCACGAAAACGCGCCGCCATCGACGCGGGCCTCGCCCGCCATGCGGCGCTGCTGCGTGATCCGCTCTCGAGCGCAGCCGCGTTCGGCGGGCGCGAACTCGCCGCCATCTTGGGCGCGGCGCTCGCGGCGCGCCACCGCCGCATCCCGGTGTTGCTCGATGGCTTCGTCTGCGTAGCGGCGGTCGCCCCGTTGGCAAAACTGCGTGCGGACGCGCTCGATCACGCCTTGGCGGCGCATGTCTCGGCCGAGGCGGCGCATCGGATGCTGCTGAGCGAGCTTCGTCTTGCTCCCCTGCTCGATCTCGGAATGCGGCTCGGCGAAGGATCCGGCGCCGCGGTTGGCGTGTCGGTGCTGCGCGCCGCGCTCGCCTGTCACGCCGGCATGGCCACGTTCGCCGAGGCGGGCGTCGCAAACAAGCCGCGTTAGTTGGCGGCCGCTCACCGTCAGTTGACCTCCTTGCGCGCGATCGCGTGAAAGAAGGTGCCGGTGACACGGCCGCGGCGGCCGCCGTCGGTGCCGACCGCGCGCCCCTGCGCATCCGTAAGCTCGGCCAGCGGCTCGTCGGTCCCCGCGGCCGATAGCGTCGCGTAGTGAAACTCGTGTCCGCGCACGACGGCGCCCATCGGCCCAATGGGACTGCCCGCGCGCAGGCGCGCCTCACGGTATCCAAGATGCAGCTTGCGTTTGGCGAAGCTCGTGGAGTGTCCGAGCATGGCGGTCATCGCGTGGCGCGCGCCGTTCGCGTCCTCGATGCCCTCGCCCAGCACCATGTAGCCGCCGCACTCGCCGTGGACCGGCCGCGTCCGCGCGAAGCGCGCGAGCCCGTGCCGGAAGCGCTGCGCGGAGGCGAGCGCGCCGGCATGGAGTTCGGGATAACCGCCGGGCAACCAGCAGACGTCGCAGCTTTCGGGCGGCGGCTCATCGGCGAGCGGCGAAAAAGTCGCGATCTCCGCGCCCGCTTTGCGCCAGCCCGCGAGCAGATGCGCATACACGAACGTAAACGCCGCGTCCGACGCCAGCGCGATGCGTTGGCCGGGCGGCGGCAGCGCGCAAACGGCGCCCGGCGCGACCGCTTCGACCGATCGCGCGCAAGCGACGATGGCGTCGAGATCGAGATATCGTTCCGCCATGTCCGCGAGGCGATCGAGGCGTGAGTGCAGGTCGCCATGCTCGCTCGCCTGGACGAGGCCGAGGTGACGCTCGGGCAGAGCGATATGTTCCTCGCGCGGCAATGCGCCGAAGACGCAAACGCCGAGCTGCGCGATCGCATCGGCCACCAACGCGCGATGGCGGTCGCTGCCCACGCGGTTGAGCACGACGCCGGCGATGCGCACGTCGGGATCATGCGACAAGAATCCCCGCATCACGGCCGCCGCGGATTGCGCCTGGGCCTGCACGTCGAGAACCAGCACGACCGGCAACGCGAACCGCGCAGAAAGGTCGGCGGCGGCGCCGGTGCGGCCGCTCGGCCCCGGCACGCCATCGAACAGCCCCATGACGCCTTCGATCACCAGCAGTTCGCAATGGCGCGCCGTTTCGCCGACGAGCGCGTCGAGCAGCGCGGGAGGCATCGCCCAAGTGTCGAGGTTGAACCCTTGGGCTCCGGTGGCGGCGGCATGAAACGCCGGGTCGATATAGTCGGGGCCCGCTTTCGCCGCCCGCACCGAGATGCCCCTTCGTTTGAGCGCCGCAAGGATGCCGAGCGTCACCGTCGTCTTGCCGGCGCCGGAATTGGGGGCCGCGACGATGAGGCCGCGCGCCGTCATCGCGCCGCTTCGCTTTCCGCCATGCGAACGGCGTCCATGAGGCGCTCGCGCACGTTCACGATGTTTCCGATGACGATGATCGACGGCGTGCCGAGCTGACGCTCCTGGGCATCGGCGGCCACACGATCGAGGGTGGACACGACGATACGCTCGTCGGCCATCGTTGCGCTGACGACGATCGCGGCGGGTGTGTTGGGGGGCAAACCGCCGCGCATCAATGCGTCGGCGATCTTCGCGAGGTTTCGCATCGCCATATAGAGCACGATCGGTTGGCCGGTGCGCGCGAGCGCGCCCCAATCGAAACGATCGTCATCGGCGCCGTAGCCGGCGGCAAGGATGACCGCCCGGTTGATGCCTCGCAGCGTCGCGGGGATGGCGGCCGCGGTCAGTCCCGCGAGCCCCGCCGTGACGCCCGGGATGATCCGGAACGGCACGCCCGCGGCCTTGAGCGCCAGCGCCTCCTCCCCGCCGCGCCCGAACACGCAAGGATCGCCGCCCTTGAGCCGCAACACGCGCTTTCCCTCGCGCGCGAGTTCGATGAGGCGGTTGGAGATGTCGCCCTGCTCGGCGGACGGACGGCCGCCGCGCTTGCCCGCGAATTCGAGCCGCGCCTGGGGGCCCGCGAGCGCCAGCACCCGGCGATCCACGAGCGCGTCGTGAACGACGACATCGGCTTGTGACAGGCCTGCGAGCGCATCAAGCGTCAACAAGCCCGGATCTCCAGGTCCAGCTCCAGCGAGCCAGACATGCCCGGGCGCGAGCACCGGGGCATCGGCGCGCATGGCGGCGGCCGCGCGTTCTTCGTTCATCGGATGTGCCCGCGAGAGTGACTGCGCAAGGTCGATGCCCTATACCCAAGACGATGAACGAGCTCCCGCTGCGCCGAGGTTGGACCACCGGCACATGCGCCGCCGCGGCGGCCAAGGCCGCCTATTCGGCGCTGCTCACGGGCGAATTCCCCGATCCGGTCGAGGTGACGTTGCCAAAAGGCCAGCGCCCGTCGTTCGCACTTGCGGTCATGCGGCACGATGAAAATTCCGCCACCGCCGGTATCGTGAAGGATGCCGGCGACGACCCCGACGTGACCCATGGTGCGCTCGTGCTCGCGACCATCCGTAGAGCAGCGCCGGGCACGGGCATCGTCTTCCGCGCGGGAGAAGGCGTGGGCACGGTGACGCGTCCCGGCCTGCCGATTCCGCCCGGCGAGCCCGCGATCAATCCGATGCCGCGTCGTATGATCCGCGACGCGATCGCGGAAGCCGCCGGCGCGGGTCACGCGGTCGACGTCGAGGTGGAGATCGCCATTCCGGGCGGAGAGGCGTTGGCCGCCCGCACGGTCAGCGCGCGTCTGGGCATCGTGGGCGGCCTTTCGATCCTCGGCACGACCGGAATCATCATCCCGTATTCCTGCTCGGCTTGGATTCATTCCATCCATAGCGGCATCGACGTGGCGCGAGCCAGCGGCGTCGGCCACATCGCCGGTTCGACCGGGTCGGCGTCCGAAGCCGCGGTGCAAAAGCTTTATGGTTTGCCCGAGATAGCGCTGATCGACATGGGCGATTTCGTCGGCGGCATGCTGAAATACCTGCGCGCCCATCCGGTGCCGAAAGTCACCATCGCCGGCGGCGTGGCGAAGATGACCAAGCTCGCGCAAGGTCTTCTCGACCTGCATTCGAAGCGCGGCGTCGTCGATCTGACGGCGCTCGCCACGTTCGCGCAGGGCGCGGGCGCGTCGCCTGCATTGCGTCAGCGCATCCTGACGGCGAATACGGCGGCGGAGGCCTTCGAGCACGCGGTCAACGAGGAGCTTCCGCTCGGAGACGTGGTCGCGCAGGCCGCATGGCAGTCGGCGGCGCGCGTGCTCGCGGATACCGAGATCGCGCTCGAAGTCGCGGTCTTTGACCGCGACGGCGAGCTTGTCGGCCGCACCCCGTTCGCGCCTGCTCACGGCGTTTCTTCTCCCCGAAAGCGACGGCGATAGGTCGGATCGTAAAGCGCGCTGTCGCGGAAATCTTGCGCGGCCAGTGCGCGCCCAATCAGGATAACTGCGGTGCGCTCGATCTCTTCGCTCGCGAGCTTAGCGCCGATGTCGACGAGCGTGCCGCGCACGATGCGCTCGTCCGGCCAAGTCGCGCGCGCCACCACGGCGACGGGACAGTCGCCCCCGTAGACCGGCATCAGCTCGGCGACAATCGTGTCGATGGCTTGAATTGCAAGGTGCAGCACGAGCGTCGCGCCGGTCGCGGCAAAGGCGTGCAGCCGCTCGGTGGCCGGCATCGGAGAGGCCCGCCCCGGCATGCGGGTGAGAATGACGCTCTGGGCGACCTCGGGCACGGTGAGCTCGCGGCCGAGCAGGGCTGCGGCCGCGGCGAAGGCCGGCACCCCAGGGGTCAAGGTATAAGGAATGCCGTGGCGCTCGAGCCTGCGGATCTGCTCGGCGACGGCGCTGAACACGGAAAGATCGCCGGAATGAAGTCGCGCCACGTCCTGTCCGGCGGCGTGGGCCGCGACGCATTCGGCTTCGATCTCATCGAGCGTCAGCGGCGCAGTGTCGACCAATCGAGCCCCGGCCGGACAATACTCCAGCAGCTCCGCCGGGACGATCGAACCGGCATAGAGGCAGACCGGGCATTGCCCGAGCAGGTCGCGTCCACGGACCGTAATGAGGTCCGCGGCGCCCGGACCAGCGCCGATGAAATGGACGCTCATGATCGTTCCTCGCTGACGGCCAGCGCGCAGGTCGCGGTCCCGATCGCGATCCGCGGCACGATCAGCCGAGCCGTGGGGCCGCCGCCGGCCAGCGCCGCCGCTTCGGCGACGCAAGGGATCCCCATCAGCGCGAGCACGCGCTCGGAGCGGGTCTCGGCGCGCGCGCCTGCGGCCTCAAGGTCGGCCTTCGCAATCAGAACGAGCGGCACGCCGAGCGCGGCGGCCGCCGCGGCGAGGCCGTGCTCACCACGCTTGAGCTCCGGCGCGGCGATGAGATTGAGTTCCTCCGGCGCGACGCCGGCGCGCGCGAGTGCATCGGCAATCACGGCGCCGATGTCGTCCGCCGACGCGCCTTTGCGGCATCCGACGCCCGCGACGATCATGGCTTCTCCCACACCCACTGGGTCACCGGCAGCGCCGGTCGCCAGGCTTGCATGCCTCCCATGGGTTCGACGCGCGCGATCGCGACCCGAGTTAGCTCGCCGCCGAAGGTTGCATGGCGAGCCATGAGCAGCGCTTCCGTCTCGACCGTCACGGCGTTGACGACCAACCGTCCGCCAGGCCGAAGCGCGCCTATAGCAGCGTCGAGCGCGCCGGCTGCGCCGCCGCCGATGAAGAGCGCATCGGGCTGGGCGAGCCCAGCGAACGCGGCTGGCGCCACGCCCTCGATCACCTCGAGTCCCGGTACGCCGAAGGCGGCTGCGTTGCGTCGGATGCGCGCAGCGCGATCGCTGCGCGCCTCGATCGCGATCGCGCGCAGCGAGGGATCGGCGAGCATCCATTCGATCGCCACCGAACCCGCGCCGGCGCCCACGTCCCACAGCAATTCGCCCCGCCGCGGCGAGAGCGCAGCAAGCGTCATCGCGCGGATCTCGCGCTTGGTGATCTGGCCGTCGTGCTCGAAAAGCTCGTCGGATAAACCCGACGTTCGCGCGAGCACGCGCGCGCCCGGCGAGGCTTCGACTTCGATCGCAACGATGTTGAGCGGCTCCACGTCGCCGAGGTCGAAGCCCGCGGCCGTCGTCGCACGCAGCCGTTCGCGCGGCCCGCCCAGCGCCTCGAGCACGGTCATGCGCGAGGTGCCGAAGCCGGTATCAGCCAGCAGGCGGGCGAGCGCAATCGGCCCCTCGCCGTCCGACGTCAGCGCAAGGACGCGCGCGCCCGGCTGCAGATGTGGACGGACGAGATCGAGCGCGCGGCCATGCAGCGAGAGCTGGGTCGTCTCCGGCAGCGCCCAGCCCAGACGCGCGGCGGCAAGGCTGAAGGTCGAAAGCGCCGGCACCGTCACCGTCTCGCGGGGGTCGACATGCCGCAACAAGACCGAGCCGACGCCGTAAACGAATGGATCGCCCGATGCGAGCACGCATACTTGTCGGCCGCGCTGCGCTAACACCTCCTCGACCGCGCGCTCGAACGGGCTTCGCCACGGCCGCGCGACGCCGCGGATGAGTGGGGCGGCAAGAACAAGATGTCGCTGCCCGCCGAACACCATCTCTGCCGCCTGGACGAGACTTCGAGCGATCGGCGTCAGTCCCTCGACCCCGTCCTCGCCGATCCCGACGATAGACAACCATCGCCGCGGTGCGGCAGTCTCGCGCGCGAGGGAGTCACCGAACGACATGCGACGCATCCTCATTCTCGGCGGCACGACGGAAGCGCGACGCCTGGCCGAACGTCTCGCCGAACGCGTCGATGTGGCTGCAACGGTCTCGCTCGCGGGGCGCACCACGGCGCCGGCCGCATACGCGGTGCCGGTGCGGGTCGGCGGATTCGGTGGCGCCGAAGGCCTTAGCCAATATCTCACCGCCGAGCGCGTCGACGCGCTCGTCGATGCGACGCATCCTTACGCCGCGATCATCTCGGCCAACGCGGCCGACGCGGCGGCAGCCGCGCGCGTAGCGCTGCTTGCGCTGCGCCGGCCGCCATGGGTGGCACTCGCCGGCGATCGTTGGATCGAGGTTGCCGACGCCGCGGCCGCAGTCCAAGCGCTGGGCGAAGCGCCCCGCCGTGTCTTCCTCGCGCTCGGCAAGGGCGAGATCAGAACCTTCGCGCGAGCGCCGCAACACTACTACCTCGTGCGCAGCGTCGAGGCGGTCGACCCGCCCCTCGCGGTTCCGCACGCATCCTACGTCACCGGTCGTGGACCGTTCACCGAGGCCGATGATCGGGCATTGCTGGCCGGCCACGCCATCGACCTCGTCGTTGCCAAGAATAGCGGCGGGACCGCGACCTACGGCAAGATCGCGGCAGCGCGCGTGCTCGGCCTCCCTGTCATTTTGCTGCGACGCCCGGCCTTGCCCGAGGTGCCGACCGTCGCGACCATCGAGGAAGCGCTGACGTGGCTCGATCATGCGCTCGCGCTCCGCGGCGTATAGACGAGGGGGGCGTGCCCGGGCCGCGGCACGAGGCGGGTCTCGGCCGAACCAACGATGACGAGGGTTGCCATGTCGGCGCCGGCGGGATCGGCAGCTTGCAGCGTCGTGACCGCGATATTCTCATCCGCTCGACCGACCGCGCGTCCGAATACGGTTGGTGTCGTCGCCGGAAGATAACGCCGCAAGCGTTCGAAGGCTGCGGTCAGCTGCCACGGCCGAGCCCGCGAGATCGGATTGTAAAGCGCGATCACGAACCCCGCTTGCGCCGCCGCATCGAGCCTGCGCTCGATCACCGGCCAAGGTTTCAAGTTGTCAGACAGCGACAGCGCGCAGAAATCGTGGCCGAGCGGCGCACCGACACGCGCGGCCACCGCCAGCATCGCGGTGATGCCGGGCACGATCTCCACGTCGAGACCGCGCCAGGCCGCCGGACCCGTCTCGATCTGCTCGCAAACGGCTGCCGCCATCGCGAACACGCCGGGGTCGCCGCCGGACACCAATGCGACGTTGGTACCGGCGGCCGCGGTTTCGAGCGCGGCACGTGCGCGCAGCGTTTCTTCGCGATTGTCGGACGGGTGGCGGCTCTGCCCATCACGAACCGGAGCTCGGTCGAGATAAGGTCCGTAGCCGAACAGCGCATCGGCAGCGGCCAAGGCGGCATCCGCTTCCGGCGTGAGCCAGCGGACGTCTCCCGGGCCGAGCCCGACTACGGCAAGTCGACCGGTCATGGCCGTCCCTCCCAGCCCGGCACCAGCACCATGGCAAAATAAGGAGCACAATCGTCGGGCTTGGCGGCGAGCGGGATCGCCCGCTCGCCTGTCATGGTGCCGCGCTCGACGTAAACGGCGCGAGCGAGGCGGCCGGTCCGTTCGAGGGCGCGGCGCACCTTTGGCAGATTGCGTCCGAGCTTGATCACGACCACGGCGTCCGTCTCGTTGAGGCGCCGCTCCAACTCGTCTTGCGCAAGCGTGCCGGGAAGCACCGAGAACACGTCGTCGCCTTGCGCCATCGGAGTCCCGACCGCCGACCAGCATCCGGACATTCCGCTCACGCCCGCAACGACCTCGGTGCGAAAGCGGTGTGCCAAGCGCACGTGCAGGTGCATGTAGGAACCGTAGAACAGCGGGTCGCCCTCGCAGACCACGGCCACCAGGCGACCGTCATCGAGGTAGGAGGCCACGTCGTGTGCGGCGGCGTCGTAGAACGCGCGGACGGCATCGCAATAGGGTGCTTCGTCCCTCGGCAGCTCGGTCGTCACCGGAAACGTAAGCGCCAGTTCGCGGATGCCGGGTTTGAGGTAGCGTGCAGCGATGCTCCGGGCGTTTCCGGAGTTGCCGGCCTTGGTGAAATGCACGACCACGTCGGCCTGTTCCAGCACGCGCACCGCCTTGAGCGTGATCAGCTCGGGATCGCCCGGCCCAACGCCGACGCCAACGAGCTTTCCGGGCGCGCTCATATGCCGTCCCTCGCAAGCGCGTTGACGGCGGCCGCTGCCATCGCGCTTCCACCCATTCGCCCCAGCACGGTGAGAAATGGAACACCGCGCGAGTCCGCCGCCAACGCGTCCTTCGCCTCCGCGGCACCGACGAAACCAACGGGGATGCCGACAATCGCGGCCGGCCTCGGCGCGCCGGCGTCGAGCATTTCGAGCAGGCGAAACAACGCGGTCGGTGCGTTGCCGATCGCCACCACCGCGCCGCCAAGGCGATCTCGCCACAAGTCGAGTGCGGCGGCCGAGCGGGTCGTGTGAAGGTCTTCGGCCAGCCGCGCCACGCGCGGATCGTGCAACGTGCAAACCACCTCGTTTTGTGCAGGCAGGCGCGCGCGGGTTACGCCGTGTGCCACCATCTCCGAGTCGCACAGGATGGGCGCGCCCCGCGCGAGCGCCACCCGCGCCGCGCCGACGAGGCCTCCGCCAAACGCGATGCGGCTTGTCACCTCGACGCAACCGCAGGCGTGAACCATGCGCACCGCCACGTCGGCTTCTTCCGTCGAAAAGCGCGAGAGGTCCGCCTCCGCCCGAATAATGGCAAACGACCGCTCGTAGATGCGGCCGCCGTCGCGAAGATAGTCGAGCCGCTCAGGCACCGGTGGCCTCGCCGAGGATCAAACGCATGATCTGCGCGCGGTCGAGGCGGGACAGCACCTCGGTGGCGCTTTCGTCTCCCACGCGCAGGCGCCGCACACCGTCCGCGCATCGCGAGAGCGCGCTCGGCAATGCGTCCGGCATGAGGATCGCGAGAGGCTCATCGCGGGCGGACCCATTCACCACCACGCCACACCGGCCTCCGATGCCGACGACCGTCAGCGGCGCGGCGCGCGGACAGGCGCAACCCTTGGCACATCCCGACAGGTGCACCATCGGCGCGTCGGCGCCGGCAATCGTCGCCTTCGCAAGGCTCGGTGCGAGCGAGCGCGTGGAAATTTCCCCCGCAGCGCAGATCGGTGCGCCCGCGCAAGCGACAATCTGGCGGCGCGGATCATCCGCGCGCACGATGAAGCCAAGCCGTTGCGCGATGTCCGCCAGACGCCCGGCGCGATCTGCGGTGACACCCAGGACGAGGAGCGCACGGCCCGGCGCGGTGCGAAGACCCATCGCCCCTAAATCCGCCGCCGCGCGTATAAGCTCCTCGAGTGCGGTCGCGTGTGCATGACCGAAGGCGAGGCCAAGGCCGATCGCCAATCGCCCGTCACGAAGCGCGTGCCTACCGAGCGGCTCGGCTGCCGGCCGCCGCGGCGGCGGTGGTGGAAGGTCGACGAGGACGTCGGTGATCACACGGCAAAACGCGACCGCGCCGTTCGTCGCGACGATATCCCTTGCGCGCGCCGTAGGTCCGCCGGCTGCGATCACGCGCAGCATGCGCATTGCCGCCTCGACCGCATGCTCGGCGGCGACGGCGCCGATGGAGGTCGCGGTCTCAGCATCGCCGCCGACGCCGACGTGAAGGTATGCGCTCTTTGCTTGCGCCCGCATCCTTACGTCGGCGGCCACCGCGTCGAGGTGAAGCGCGCCACCGCCATCGACCACGACGGAAACTTTTGGGCCAATGTCGGCGGCGAAAGGCGCTGCTGCAATCGCGCGACGCAGGTCCGCGGCGATGGCGCCGGCATCGACCGTTTCCTGGGGATCGAAGCCCGCGAGAGGATCGCTCAAGACCGGCGGACCTTCGAAAAATGCCACGTCGATCTCGGCGACCGCTGCCGCGAAGCGCTTTACGGAGTCTTCCGTCAATCCGCGGATTTGAATGCTCCCGCGCGAGGTGATCTCGATGACGCCGTTGCCGCAGTTGCGCGCGGCCGTGCACAAGGTGGCGAACGCCTCGCAAGGCATCGTTGTGCCGGTCGGCGTGAGCCGCACGAGCAGGCCATCTCCAGTCGCCATGGGTTGCGAGAGACCGGGGCAAATGCCGCGTCGCAGGTGAGCGTTCACGGCGCCGCCTCTTTCGTAAGCATTCGCAAGCTTGCGTCGACGTCGTTGCGCCGAGGATGCCAGAGCCCGCGCCGGCGTGCCGCGTCGAGGCGGGCCGCGATAGCGGCAGCCGCCGCAGGGTTCTCCTGAAGAAGGAAACTCCGAACGCCGTCGTCCGCGACATAAGCATCGTGCAGGAGATCAAAAAAGTGACTCGCGACCGCGCCCGTCGTCTCGGCGAAGTCGACGAGCCGGTCGACGGTTTCGGCGAGCTCGGCCGCTCCGCGCGGACCGTGCCGCAGCTGGCCCGCGATGAACTTGGGGTTCGCCGCGCGCGAGCGCACGATCCGCGCCAGGGCCGCGGATAACGAACGCGCGCGCGGGCGTGCGGGATCGATCGTATCGAGAATAATGAGGTCAGGCGCGCGACCAAGCGCGGCTGCAGCCGCGGCGAAACCGCCGACGAAGGCAACGTCTTCCGATCCTTCCAACAGATCGCGCGCGGGATCTTCGGCGGAATGCACGAGCAAGTCCGCCGTCGCGACGCGGGCTTCGAAGGCGCCGGGAGCAAGCGCCGCGTCGCCCTCCGCGCCGCCGTAGGCGTGCGAGACGGTCGCGAGATAAGCGCTCGCAACTTGCTCGCGATCGATGTCGCGCCCCAGCAGGTCCTCGACGCCGGCGCCGTAGGCTCCGGGCGCGGTGCCGAAAATACGCGCAATCGACGCGCCTGCGTGCGCGGACGATGCGCGGCAAGCGGCGGCAAGCGGGTTCTCGTCGGCCGCCTCCTCGCGCGCCGCGACCGCGCGCACGGCGGCGTCGATGAGCGCAATCTGGGCGGGGAACAAGTCGCGGAACAGACCTGAAATTCGCCAGGTCACATCCACGCGCGGCCGCCCGGCACTCGCGGTGGGCAGAACCTCGACGCCGGTGACGCGGCCGGTGGCCTGATCCCACGTCGGACGGCAACCCATCAATGCCAGCCCCTGCGCAATCTCCTCGCCGCCGGTGCGCAAGGTGGCGCTGCCCCAAAGATCGACCACGGACGCGCGCGGCATTTCGCCGTGAGTCTGCATATAGACGCGGATCACCTCGTCGGCGGCGAGCCGGCCGAGATCGGTCGCCGTCGGCGTCGGCAGAATGCGCGGATCGGCAGCGAACATATTGCGTCCGGTTGGCAGGACATCGCGGCGACCGCGCGCAGGGGATCCGGCCGGCCCCGGCGCGATTCGGCGAACGTCCAAGGCGGCGAGGATCGCAACGCGTTCCGCTTCGGCGCTCGCCCGCCAAGCAGGATCGCCAACGTCGGTGGGCGCCCGGCCGTAGACATGAAGTCCGTCCTTGACCGCAAGATCCTTGAGATCGCACAGCCAAGCATCGATGCGCCGCAATGCATCGTCGGGACTGTCGTCGGCCTGCACGCGCGCCTCGACCGCAAGCCCGGTCCGTTCCGCCTGTTCCAGGATCAGTCGCGCGAGCCGTTCCCGCCGGCGCCGATCAAGGCCGTCGGCCTGGGCGTATTCGTCGATGAGCCCCTCGAGCTCGCGGGCGGCTCCCGCAAGGCCCGCCTCGACGAGCGGCGGCGGCAGGTGCCCGACGGTCACCGCCGCGATCCGCCGCTTTGCTTGCGCGGCTTCGCCGGGGTTGCTGACGATGAAGGGATAGATCACCGGCAAGCAGGCGACCATCAATTCTGGGAAGCATGAGGCGGTCAGCGCGACGGCCTTGCCAGGGAGCCATTCGAGAGTGCCGTGCGCGCCCATGTGGACGAGGGCGTCGACCTTCGCAACATGCCGAAGCCAAAGGCCGAACGCGAGCAACGCGTGGCGCGGCGGCAAAGTCGCGTCGTGATAGTCGGCTCGACGATCGGTCGAGCGTCCTCGGTCTGGAGGGAATGCGACGAGGATGTTCCCGAAGGTGCGCGCGCGAAAACAAAATGCGCCGTCACGCACGTCGCTATCGTTGTCGGCGTCACCCCATGCCGTCTGCACGCACCCCATGGCTTCATTAGGAAAGGTCGCGACGAGGTCGCGATAACGATCGAGCGGGAGGGCCGCATCGTTCGAAGGTTCGGCCAAAGCATCGAGCAAGGCACGCGAGGTTTTCGGCGCACCGGCGACGCCATAGTTGGCCTGTTCCATATCCGACAGCAGCCCGACAACGCTCGCCGGAACATCGAGGCCGACGGCATACCCGGCCCGGCCCGGCGCGCCTGGGTAATCGGGCAGCAGCACCGCCACGCGCCGCTCGAAGCGCGGTGTGGCCTGAAGCTTGACCAGCGCCGCGATGCGATCGGCCAGGATCGCGACCCGGTCTGCCTCCGGCAAACTGCCGAATGCGCTGAAGCAGAGGTCGTCCTGTGCCGGCAGTGGCCCTTTGAAAGCGACCACACCTTGCAGCACGCGCCCGTCGAGTTCGGGCAGCACGACGTGCATCGCGAGGTCGGCGGGCCCGAGGCCGCGCGGACTTTGCGACCAGACCGAACGCCTGGTGGTCGCAATTACGGCCTGCAGCACAGGCACATCGGTTTCGTCGAATGGCGTCGGCTCGCCCGCGCTCGTGGTCGCGGCGAAGGCGGTCGCGGTGACGACGACGGCAGGCTTGAGTCGCGTCAGCGCCGCGCGCACGAACTCGGCTGCCGCGCGATCCTTCAGGCTCGAGACTACCAGCGGAGCAGGTTCGAACCCCCGTTCTGCCAGCGCTCGACACAGCGCATCGATCGGTGCCGTGTCGGCCGCCAGCAACATCGCGCGGTAGAAGATGATCGGCACGCAGGGGCGGCCGCGCTGACAGAACGAGACGAGTCGGTCGAGGTCGACGGCGCCTTCACCGGGGATGTATCCGGCCGTGCGCGGCACCGGGCGTGGCTCGGGCGCTTCGAGGCGCGCTCCCGAATGTTGCGCGAGCCGGCGAAGCAGCGCTCCCAAATTCTCTCCTCCGCCTTCGCGGAAAAAGCGCAACAGCGTGTCGAGTTCGTGGGCCGACAACGTGGAGGCTTCGGCCAGGCGAGGATCATCGCGATCCTCGCCCGGCAGAACCGCAAGCGCGATGGAATTTTCACGCGCAAGCGACGACAGCCGCTCAACGCCGTAACGCCACCAGTCAAGCCCTCCAAGCAAGCGGACGACGACGACCTTTGCGTGCCTTCCCACGGTGTCGAGCCAAAGATCGACCGAGAGTGGATGGCGCAGATCCCGCAGGTTTGCGAGCCGAACGGTAGGGAGTACATCGCGCTGCGCTGCCCAGGCAGCCGCAAGACCGGACAGATCGCTGTCGGCGAACGACAAAATGACAATGTCACCGGGCGACTGGCGCAGATCGACCGCTTCGACCAAGTCGTCGATGGAAGCCGAAGCGGTCGCCAGCAGATGCATCCGTCACCCTCGCAGCGTTCGTGCTACGCCGTCGCGATCGATCCCCCGCAAACCAATGACGACAAGCTGACCTTTCCGCTCCTCCGCCGCGGTCCAGGCGCGATCGTAGTGGTGGCTGACGCGCGGGCCGACGGCCTGTACGAGCAGGCGCATCGGCTTGCCAGCGACCGCGGCAAATCCCTTCACGCGCAGGACGCTCGCATCCGCCGCCGCGGCCGCAATGCGAGCCGCGAGGTGCGCAGGATCGGAAATCTCCGGCAGCGGCAGGACGAAGCTTTCAAAATCGTCATGATCGTGCTCGAGTTCTGCGTCATGGCGCGTGCGGCGATTGGTAATGTCGTTTTCCGTTCCGATGCCCAGCCCGAGCAATGCCGCCGGATCAACCTTGCCGTTGGCGACCGGCACAATCTTCACGGCACGCGGCAACGCCCGCACGATCGCGGCGATTGCCTTCTCGGCGCCTGGGGGGTCCAACAGGTCGCGCTTGTTGAGCACCACGAGATCGGCGCAGGCGATCTGATCGTCGAACACCTCCTCGATTGGATCGTCATGATCGAGCGCGGTGTCGGCTTCGCGCTGGCGCGCGAGCGCATCAAGATCGGCGGCGAGGCGTCCCTCGGCCAGCGCGGCGCCATCGACCACGGCGACGACTCCGTCGACCGTGACCCGACTCTTGATCGCCGGCCAGTGAAAGGCCTGGACCAACGGCTTCGGCAATGCCAGGCCCGACGTTTCGATCACGATATGCTCGACCAAGGGTCTTCGCGCCAAGATCGTGTCCAACGCGGGTACGAAGTCGTCGGCAACCGTGCAGCAGAGGCAGCCGTTGGCCAGTTCGACGATGTTCTCTTGCGGACAGGCCTCGTCGCCGCAACCCTTGAGAATTTCGCCGTCGATGCCGACGTCGCCGAACTCGTTCACGATCACGGCCAATCGCCGACCGTTCGCATAAGCCAAGACGTGCCGGATCAGCGTCGTCTTCCCGGCCCCGAGGAAACCGGTCACGATGGTGCACGGCACGCGCGCGGACGAAGTGCTCATTCGACTTCCTCGAAGTTGACAGGCGGCACGCGGGCGATGAGCCCACGCTTGAGCGGTTGCGGCCTACCCCGCCATGGCATGATGCCGTCAGTCGCGCATGCCAGAAGGCGTGCGCCATCGACGAGCGCCGGCCCGCAGGCGACATCGAGGCCCCCGAAGACATAAATCCAACAGCCATTGCAGCGCACGGCGGCACTCAAGCCGCGCGTGCAATTCGCCAAGCACCGCACTGGCTTGATCACGACGCCGCTGCCTTCGGCGGCTTTGGCCGTCGCCGCGGCCAAGATTGCACCGGGGCGTGGTTCGCTCTCCGGTCCGCCGGGATGTCGGCAGGTGATGCACACGTAGACGGTGGCAGCGTCGGTGGGCGCTGCTGGATCGGTCACGCCTTGCTGTCGGACGGTGGTCACCCGTGCCGCTCCGCAGGGGCGATCGCCCCGACGCGGGTGCTGATGCGATTCGACCGGCCCCGAGGCACCCCGCCCGGGCCACGACCGAATCAACGGCAGGTCTCCTGGCTCGCGGGTCGCCGCCCGTCACCGCCTTCCCGGGTGGTCCCAGTGGCAATGTGGCACGGGCTCGCCGCTTACAGTTGCGGGGGCAGCTGCGGCCTTGGAACTTTCGTTCCGCACCGCATTCCCTTTTCGCTCTCGTGTGAGAGACCGTCGATCGCCGCCACTTAACGGTCGCCATCCGCGCCTTGTCAATGCCGCTGCGGCGTTCCGCTTGCGGTCGATTTCCTGACGGCTATAGTCGTGCGGTCGTCGATACCCGCTTCGGTGGGACGAAAAAAGGGAATGTGGTGAGGGCTTTGCCCGAAGCCGCGGCTGCCCCCGCAACTGTAAGCGGCGAGCTTCACTCAATCAGCCACTGGAGCCTGCGGATGCGCCGAGAAGGCGGAGGAAAGCAGCGACCCGCGAGCCAGGAGACCTGTCAACGATGCCAACCGTAACCACGCCTTCGGGTGGAAGGCGGATGGGGGATACCATGACTTTACGTCTCCTTTGCCGCACGGCGCTCGTCGCGGCTCTATCTCTGTTCGCAACGTCGGCGTTCGCCCATCACGTGATGGGCGGCAAGACTCCCTCGACATTCGTCGAAGGTCTATTGTCCGGCATCGGTCATCCGGTCATCGGGCCGGATCACCTGGCCTTTTTGTTGGCGATCGGCATCGCGGTCGGCGTCGGCGGCCTCAATCTGGCGCTACCGGCGCTGTTCGTGGTTGCCTCGGCAATCGGCGTCGTGCTGCATGTCAACGGCATCAATCTGCCCGGGGCCGAGATTGTCGTTGCGGCCTCGGTGTTGCTGGCGGGCTTTCTGCTCGCGCGAGGACGCGCTCTATCGGTCTGGATCTGGGCGATGCTGTTCGCCGTTGCGGGCGTCTTCCACGGCTACGCCTTCGGCGAGTCGATTTTCGGCGCGGAGACATCTCCGCTCTACGCGTACCTCCTGGGCCTCATCCTGATCCAGAGCGCACTCACGGTCGCAACCGCGCTGGTCGCGCGACGCAGAGCCGGCGGCGTCTCCGAACTTGCGCCGCGGCTTGCGGGAGCGGCCATCGTCGGGGTTGGATTGACGGTCCTGATCGGCCAACTCATTCCCGGCGCGTAGACGTCTTGGCGACGTCCGCTGCACCCGGCGGCGCCCGCCTCACCCTCGTCCTAGGCGGTGCTCGCTCGGGCAAGAGCCGCTATGCCGAGAGCTTGGTTACGGCGCTGCCGGCGCCGTGGATTTATGTGGCGACGGCCGAAGCACGCGACGCCGAGATGGCGGAGCGCATCGCGGCCCATCAAGCGCGACGTGGAGCAGGCTGGAGAACGCTCGAAACGCCGCGCGATGTCGTCGGGGCGCTCACCGCCCATGGAACCACTCCCTTGCTCGTCGATTGCCTGACGCTGTGGCTCGCAAATGCAGTGCTTGCGAGTGCCGATGTCGACGCGGAGATTGAGCGCCTTGAGGCCGCGTTGACGCAAGCCGCGGCGCCGATCGTGCTGGTCGCCAACGAGGTCGGCTTCGGCATCGTGCCCGACGATGCTCTCGGCCGTCGCTTCCGCGATCTGCAAGGCGTGCTCAACCAGCGGATTGCCGCACGCGCAGATCGCGTCGTCCTCGTCGTCGCCGGATTGCCGCTCACCATGAAGGGAAGTCCATGACCAAACCGATCGACGAGACCGAGGTCGAACGCCATCGCAGCAAGATGGCGAAACGCAAAGCGGTGCAGGACGCCGAGGTCGCTGGCAAGACGATCGAGAAGGGCCTCCTCATCGTCCACACCGGCGCCGGCAAGGGGAAATCCACGGCCGCTTTCGGCCTCGCGCTGCGCATGCTCGGCCGCGGCCATCGGGTCGGCGTCGTGCAATTCATCAAAGGCGCATGGCGCTCGGCGGAGCGCGACGCGCTTGCCGCGTTCGCAGACCAAGTGTCCTGGCACACCATGGGCGAGGGCTTCACCTGGGAGACGCAGGACCTCAAGCGCGACATCGCCGCCGCCGAGCGGGCCTGGGCCAAGGCACTCGAGCTGATGGCTGATCCGACGTTCGGGCTCGTGATCCTCGACGAACTCAATATCGCGCTGCGCTATGACTACCTCGACTTGCACTCCGTCGTCACCGCATTGAACGCGCGCAGGCTCGGTCTTCACGTCGTTGTCACCGGCCGCAACGCCAAGCCGGAGCTGATCGCTGCGGCCGATCTCGTCACCGAGATGACGCTGGTGAAGCACCATTTCGCTGCCGGCGTGAAAGCCCAGGCCGGAATCGAGTTTTAACCTTGGCCGCCCGCGCGCTCATGTTCCAGGGCACGGGCTCGGACGTCGGCAAATCGCTGATTGTCGCGGGCCTCGCGCGGGCTTTGGCAAACCGCGGATTCAGGGTCCGACCGTTCAAGCCGCAAAACATGTCCAACAACGCGGCAGTGACCGCGGACGGCGGCGAGATCGGTCGTGCGCAGGCGCTGCAGGCGCGAGCCGCGCGCACGCCCACAAGCGTGCACATGAATCCCGTGCTGCTCAAGCCACAGAGCGAGGTCGGCGCGCAGGTCGTGGTCCAGGGCCGCGTTCACGCCACGGCCAAGGCCGCTGCCTATCAGCACATGAAGCAGGATCTGACGCGCTTCGTGCTCGACAGCTATGCCCGTCTCAAGCGGGAGGCCGACTTCGTGCTCGTCGAGGGCGCCGGCAGCGCGTCGGAAGTGAACCTGCGCGCGAATGACATCGCCAATATGGGATTCGCGCGCGCGGCCGACGTGCCGGTCGTGCTGATCGGCGATATCG
>Ga0306920_100000998_pt1 | contig 34749 bp, 26 predicted proteins | sample flu12Cox44000170_FD_204666 | JGI IMG/M metagenome (GOLD analysis project Ga0306920, IMG submission 204666) | Lab enrichment of tropical soil microbial communities from Luquillo Experimental Forest, Puerto Rico - flux4day.12C.oxic.44.000.170 (v2)... | ecosystem: Environmental > Terrestrial >...
TGGTTGTCCACGCGTGCCATTGCCGCTGGTGTCAGCGAGAGACTGGGACAGTGCACGCGCTAAACGCAGTTTACGAAGCAGATCGCGTCGCCCATACAGCCGGTGACCCGGAAATCATTGTAACGCCCTCAGCGAGTGGCAGAGGGCAACAAATCGCGCGATGCCCTATCTGCAAAGTCGCAGTTTGGAGCAACTATGCGGTCTCCGGTCCCGCCGCCCGGTTTGTTCGTGTCGGGACGCTCGACAATCCAGAGGCGTGTCCTCCAGATGTTCACATATATACCTCTTCGAAGCAGCCCTGGGTATTGCTCCCCTCTGGCGCGAGAGCGTTTGCCGAGTTCTACAAATTGTCAGAGGTGTGGTCGCCCGAAAGCCTGGAGCGCCGTCGCATCATGCGGATAAAGGCAGGTCTCGAATCGTGAAGGATCGTATGTAATTAACTTTTGGAGATCCGACAGGGCGACGGTCCACCGTCTTCAATTGGCACACAACACAACTCAGAGTTGGGCGCAGCAGTCCGTACCTGAGGGTTGACCGGACGCAGGAATCCGATGCCAGCGGGCCATGGTGCAAGCGGACTGGCACGTGACCCAACGGGCGGTTCGCAAGCACCCGTCACAACGCAAAGAGAGCTTAGCCAAGTGCTGCCAAGCGCCATGCACATTACCGATCAAGGCTGGTCAGGGCATAGATCATGACGCTGGCGTATCCATCGCCGACACGCCAGTAGTCCCTCAATGGCCCGCCTTCGCAGTGAAATCCGAGGCGTTCGACAAGCCGCGTCGAATTCACGTTATCAGGATGGATCAAAGCTTCGATTCTATGGACGTGGAGTGCGCCGGCACAATAGTCGAGGACCGCCCGCACGGCCTCTGTCCCGAAGCCGCATCTCTGGTGCTTCGGCGCAACGATGTAGCCCAATTGAAGGCGTCTGTGGTGGGCGTCTCTGCGGTGATAGTTGACCATGCCAATGCATCGACCGCTTGATCTCTTTGCAGATGGCCCAGGCTAGATGGTCATAAAGGCTCGTCGTCTTGCTGAGCCACACAAGGGCCTTTTCGGTCTCGGCCATTGTCTTGCTGGCCGGAAAATTCCAGATGCGCATTGCACCTTTATCACCGACGCACGCGTGCAAGTCGGCGGCATCGTGCGGCTCGAACCGCCTGAGGCGCAGCCGCCGAGTGACGAGCGTAGGGAATGTGTCGGATGCTCTAGGCAGGTTGTGAAGAATCACCTGACTGCTTCGCGCGTTCGATTGGATATTGGCGCATTGCAGCGCCGCCAGTCTCTCCACTCGCCGATCTCAAGTGCGGCGGTTGGAGCGCTAGCGCACTATGCTCATCGTAGCCATACCGGCTGCTGTAGAACATCAGAGCCATGAGACCGCAACCGATAACGATGGAAAAAGGGCCCCCAGCCCGAGGGCCACCCAACCGTGGATGCTCATGACTGCCGTCGAGTTTTGCTAGTCATCGACCATGAACTTGATGGCCACCGCGAGAAAGCCCAGCAGGACGACAGCCGTGATGAAGACGGGAAGGTGGCGGCGCACTTGTACTGGACTAATCTCAACGCGATCTACAATGAGCAGATTGGCCGAAATGTGCACTCCGCTTAGAGTGCGGATTATGACCCAATCGGCGGCGTTAAAGACCCTTGACACAAGCGTCCGCAAGCTCAGTCGCATACTTTCTGAAGATGTTCGCATGACCGGCACCAGAAATGACGACCGGCTCGACGCCCAGGACCCGACGCGCCGCCGACTGCTCCCACTCTGGCCGGATCTGGTCGTCAGCCGAGCCCGAAACGTACACGTTGTCGACCTTCGGCAGCGCTTTCAGGGGACAGACTTCGTAGAAGCCGACCATGGTATGAGCGGATGGCGAGGCATCGATGCGTTCCTGCATTGCTTTGAGCTGCACCTTTGTCGCGTTGGGATTGTGGTTGAGTTTTAAAAAATCATCCGTGATGCTTTGGGACGCCTTGAGGAGCTTATCGAGATAGCTTCCCGGAACCGCAACCTGCTCCGTTTGGCAGACTTCGATGAACGCCGTCCCAGGACGTGGAATGACCGCGTTGACATAGACGACCCGCCTGATGGGCCGTGCCGCTGCAACCAACGGTAGGAAGTTCCCTTCGTTGGATATTCCAACAATCACCACGTGATCCGTGACGTTCTGAAGCGCTTTGACAACGGCTGAAGCGCGATCTTCATTGGGCGTGTCGGAGCCTCTCACAGAGCTGTGCACGAGCATCGACGGAAAGCCGCGTTTCTCCAATTCAGCAGTGATGGGTGCGTAGCCCCGATCTACCAGCCAATCCAGCAGGACGCCCGCGCCGCTGGAGACGTGGAAGACAAACTTTGTTGCAGAATTGGACGCAGCCGCTACGCCACGCATTGCAGTCCACGCTAGGCCCGTCAGTCCGGCCGTCAGAAGCGTCCGTCTCTGAATTCTCATCTCATCCGCTCACCGGTAAAAGCTGGCCTAAACCCAACATGTTGCCAACCGGCCAGTATTTTTACTGACTGCGCACCCAGCGAGCGAAACTGGCACCCACCGCGCTGAACCGCGACGTCGCTGCAGCTCGTCCCTGCCGAGCCGCTCCCAGTGCTGGCACAACGAAATGAGCTTGGCCAGCTGCTCGTCGGTCAAAGAGCTCAGATCATCGAGCGTAAAGGCATGAAACTGGTCGAAAATGCGCGTTTGATGTTCCGTGGAAATGCCTGGCCCCGTATAACAGTAGGCACTGGCAAACTTTCAACAGTCGTCGCGGCAGATGGAGGCTACGACGGTCGAGCTGGTGGACGCTGGGCGGCATTAGGACGGGGAGCCTGCCGACCCTGACTTGCAGGGTCGATCATCATGATCACTCGCTGAGGACCGCCAGGTCGAGCTGGCGCAGACGCGCCGGGTCGGTAAGCACGTGGAACTCAGCGATCCGCGCATCCCTGATTTTGAGGTCGAGCACAAAGGACAAGCGTCCGTGAAGGGCGACAACGGCCCCGACCACCCGTTGACAAGCGCCGGCTGTGCGAACCGGGCGTTGTGCGAGTAAGCGAGCGCCTGCTTGGCGAGGGTCGATGCACCGCGGATCTCGATTGGCACACCGGACGGTGAGCGTTCCGCGCGGAGCACAATGTCGGGATCGAGGAGCGCGACAAGCGCATTGAAGTCATCGCTGCGCGCGGCGGCAAGAAAAGCATCAACAACGTGGCGCTGGCGGACGAGTTCCACCTTGGGGACCGTAGCCGCGCCGCGCACGCGACGGCGCGCCCGGCTGGCGAGCGGCGGGCGCATCACGGGTGACGGCGTCGACCGCACCATCAAGGCAGCTCTTGCGCGATATTACCGGTCAACAGGCGCCGATGATCCTACGGCACGTCCGTTGGCGGCGCGATATTCCGGGCATTCCGGACGCGTTGGATTTGTCGTCGCGGCGAAGGAAGGCGGTGCGGGTGACAGCGACATTGCAAGCACCACGAGACACAAATCACTGCAGATGATCAAGAGATACGGCGAAGCGGCCGAGCAGCGCCGGCGTGCGCCGCATCGGTTGCCGGGCGTCGGGCTCTAGCGCGCTCTGCTCGACATTTTGGCCATGGACACCCGAGGATTGATCCTTACTGACGGGGACCCAGGTCGGACCGCCAGTACAAGAAATAGGCGGCGAGGAGGACCGTGACGGCGGAGCACTCCTTGCTCCCGACCTGGCGTGTCGACTGTGCAGATTTGCCGTTCCGTAGCCGCGGCAATTTCCGCACCTCAGCCGCTTCTGCACGTTAACCAGCTGTGGAAGCAGCAGACGCCGGTGTCTGCAGCGCCGCCAAATGGCAATGAGCGCTATTTTCCGGCTGAAGAGATCGCCCGAGCGTTCTGCGCGCTTGCGCTGCCCGCAAGTAGCGATTGCCAAGGACGCAATTGGTGGTGGTCTTGCATGGCGCGTCACGCGCTATGCCGTGGTCCTTCCAATGAGGCGATGCGCATGGACGGTTCGATGCGGCGCTGACCGACCTTCATGGCCTGGGCCTGCATCAGGCGGAATGCGGCGGCGTCGCCGTTCTCGGCGCGAACGCGGGCTACTGTGTTGAGGGCTTCGTGTAGCCACTGCCATTCACAGACGACCTTTCTTGCGCGCAGTTCCGCTAGGCTCTCGTATCGATGGCTCTGCGAGCGTGTTCTCGTTCTGTTCTATAGCCGCAAAGTGCTCCTGCTCACCTATGGACAGAACTTCGCCTGGAGCAATGCGCGCGCCATGGATTACGTCGATAAGATACTGGGTGGCGCCAAGCCAGGCGACCTTCCCGTCGAGCAGGCAACCAAACTTGAGCTGGTCATCACCTCAAACCGCAAAGGCGCTCGGCCTCACCGTGCCGCCCCCACTGATCGCCCGTGCCGACGAGGTCATCGAGTAAGGGATTCTGTGGATGCAGTTGCCGCGAGTGTTCAGGTCTCGAAGTGGCACCGCGCAGACCAACATCTGCACTGCAGCAATTCAGTCAGCTGTGCTCCATAGCTTTGCAACGCGACGTAATGTCGGGGCGCTCGCGTGAGTGTGCCTCTCGTCGCGCTCACCGGCGCCACCGGCTTCATGGGCCGCCATCTGCTCAAGGAGCTGCCGAAGCGCGGCTACAAGATCCGCGTTCTGTTGCGCCGCCCGACTATGCTGCCGCCGGAGGCAAGCGGCGCCGTGGTTGGCGATCTCGCAGCGCCGCGCAACATGTCGAACGCGCTCGCAGGCGTTGACGCGGTGATCCACTCAGCCGGTCTCGCGCACGGCATGTCGGGCTTGCCCGAAGACGATTACCGGGCCATTAACACAGAGGCGACGGTCGGCCTCGCTCGCGCCGCCGCGCGGGCCGGGGTCCGCCGGTTTGTGTTCCTCTCCTCCATTCGCGCGCAATCTGGGCCTGTCGCAAGTGAGGTGCTAACCGAGGACATGGAGCCGCGGCCGACAGACGCGTACGGGCGCTCCAAGCTCGCCGCGGAACGCGGCCTTGCTGATGTTTACATCGACTGGGTGGCGATGCGGCCCGTACTCGTCTATGGGCCGGGCGTGAAGGGCAACATGGCCGCGCTCGTAAAGCTAGCCGCCAAGCCCCTGCCGCTTCCGTTTGGCAGCCTACCGGGACGGCGTTCTCTTCTTTCCGTCGACAATTTGGTGGTGGCCGTCGATACCGTGCTGCGCGCCGACGCGCCTTTGCGGCGGCCCTTGATCGTGGCCGATCCTGAGGCGCTCACGATCGCCGAAATGATCACGTCACTGCGCCGGGGGCTTGGCCGGCGCCCAGGGCTTCTCACGGTGCCCGTGCCATTGCTTCGTTACGTCTTTGGAATGCTTAGTCGTGCTGAGGTGTACGAGCTGATCGCAGGCTCGCTCGTGGCGAGCGCGGCGGCCCTGACGGCACTCGGCTGGACGCCGCCTGTCGCAACGCGGGATGGGCTCGCCGCCTTGGCGCGAACTGCGGGTCAAGCCGAAGGAATGAGTGGCGGCTAAGGAGGCTGCTCCAGATCGGTGGGTAAACGGCAGCCCGTAAACCTCGCGCGCTCTGTTGTCCTTATTGGTACAATGTTTGCCATATGCACGATGCCCGTATTTGCTATGTTCTTAGCGGGGCACTTTCCAGGGGGTTCAATTGGGACACGTCGCGATCTACTGCCGCGTCAGCACCGATGACCAATCGTGCGAGCAGGAACGCGATCTCCGCGCGTTTGCCAGGCGCGCCGGCCATCGTATCGTCGGCGTTTTCAAGGAGACCGCCTCCGGCGCCAAGCGACCGCGTTGAACGCAACAAGGCGATGGCCCTCGCCCAGGCGCGAGAGATCGACGCCATCCTCGTCACCGAGCTGTCGCGCTGGGGACGAAGCACCCAGGACCTCGTGCAGACGCTCGATCCGGCCGCTCTGGCTCTTGACGGTGCGATGCACGGGACTGAGAAAAAGGGAACACAGCATGAGCAAATGCCGATCCGCTGAGCAACGAGGCGGTGCTTGCAAAATTTCATCAGTCGTCGCGAAGTGGCCGTCGATGAACAGGCGCAGCTTATCGAGGGGCCGCGTTGCACTCGCGGAGATCGTCACTCGTGCGCTGCCAGGAGAGCCCACCACCGGAGTGGCCGCGAACCTCAGGCGCGGCGGCGGCGGATGACACCATGTCAGAACTGCGAGCCGATCACATCGCTGCATTCGAGCGTCGGCTTAAGGCGTTTGCTACTGCCGACTGAGGTACTTATCGAGGTCAATCTGCTGCCTGAGCCATTCGATGAATTTGCGCCTCTCCTCCTCCGGGGCAGTGCGCCACCCTGGTTAGGTAGCGGGTCAAAGCACGCTGTGGCAGAAGACCTCGCTCTCGGGCGATCTCGCCCACTGTCGCTTTGCCTCCCCTGATCCGCTTGAAGGCGGTCGCGCTGTCGCGCTCCTTGCGCAGCGTGAGCAGTGTCCCATCTATCGAGTTGACTTGCGAGGAGCCGATCTATCCTGGCGCCAAAGAGAAGTTTGGCGAGTGCTCGCTAGGTCGGTTCACCCCCAAATGCGCAAGGGTGATGAGAGACCGCAAGGTTGGCCTAGGCTGGAAATGAACGAGTAAAGCTGATCCGGGCGATGTTCGCCTGGGCTGTGGAGGAAGAGCACATTGCGTGTAATCCAGCTCGCGATGTCCCTCTGACCAAGACCGGGAGCGCCGGATTCCATACGTGGGAAGTCAGCGAGGTCGAAAATTCGAGCAGTGCCATCCCATTGGCAGCAAAGCCCGGTTAGCGCTCGCGCTTCTGATGTGGACGCGTGCGCGGCGCTCAGATGTTGTCTTACTCGATAAGCAGCACGTCAGGGACGGGTGGCTGAAGTTTACGCAGCAAAAGAATCGAAACCGCAAGCCTGTCACGATTGAGATACCGGTTCTTTCCGACCTCAGCGCATCATTGATGCAAGTCCCACCGGTGATCTGACCTTTCTCGTCAGCGATCGCAGGCGTCCTTTTCGCCGTCAGTGCTTTCGGCAACTTTTTTCGAACCCGGTGCAATGAAGCCGGATTGCCCCAGTGCTGGGCGCACGGCTTGCGAAAGGCTGGGGCGACCATCGCCGCAGAGAACGGAGCTACCGAGCATCAGCTGATGGCACTCTTCGGTTGGTCGACTTCCAAGGAAGCGGAACGGTATACGAAGGCAGCCCAGCGGAAGAAGATGGCTGGCGATGCGATGCCGTTGCTGGTAAGGCCAAGGGGCGAACAAAAGTTTCCCACCTCCAGACGCAAGGAAAGAAGGTGAGAAAAACAATGGCAAATTGTCCTTACATATCAACAGGTGATCGAGCATGTTGGACTACGAGGTGGAATACAACAACCGTCAACGCGTGCCGGAGCACGTGGAGATCAACGCGCGCTGGCAAGCGGCGTCCGCGGCCTATCGCCGGATTGCGCAGGCCGAGCTCGATCAGAGCTATGGACCCGGCGAACGCCACCGCTACGACCTCTTCTTTGCCGGCAACGCCGATGCGCCGCAGGTCGTCTTCATCCACGGCGGCTATTGGCAGCGCGGAGGCCGTGAGGACTGCGCCTTCTTGGCGCAGGCGCTCAACGCACGCGGGCTCGACGTGGCGCTCCCTTCCTATTCGCTGTGCCCGGCGGTGTCGGTGATGGACATCGTCGCCGAGCTGCGCGCGTTTTTGGCGGCACTGTGGAAGAGGACAGGCAGGCATGCCCTCGTCACCGGTCACTCGGCAGGCGGACACCTCACGGCCGCCATGTTGGCGACCGACTGGGGCCAAGTGCCCGGCGTGCCCACCGATCTGGTGCGACGGGGCGTCGCCATCAGCGGGGTGTTCGACCTGCCGCCGCTTGTTGGCACCAGCCTCAACGAGGCCCTGGGCCTCGACGCGGCCAATGCGCGTGCGGCAAGCCCGCTGTTCTGGCCACCGCCACCCACAGGCCGCACGCTGGTGGCCGCCGTCGGTGGGGCCGAGAGTGCGGAATTCTTGCGGCAGAGCCGCGACATCGTGGCGACCTGGAAGAGTGCCGGCGTCGGCTGTCAATACCTCGAGGTCCCCGGCACCAATCACTTCACGGTGGTAGACCAGCTGGTGGACCCCCATAGCGCCCTCTCCGGCAAGATCACAGCGCTCGCACGAGCTTGAGGCGAGCTCGGCGCCCCGTTCGCCGCCCGGCCCGTCTTCCACCACCAGGCCGGAGGTGCGCGGTCATTAGGCATGCGGCATTCCTGGCTCCGCGACAACGTCGCCCCCTTGCCGCCGGCCGCCGGCTTGGGCTCTGATGGCGACCGATCGAGACGGATAAGGCATCATGAGCAAGCAGCGCCGGCATGTGCGGCTGGCCGTCGACATCGGCGGGACTTTCACGGACATCGTGCTGGCGGCCGCCGAGCAGCGTTTGGCAGCCAAGGTGCTGACGACGCCGCGCGAGCCGGAGGTGGCGGTCATCGAGGGCGCGCGCAGCGTGCTGGCCGAGGCGCGGTTGGCATTCGCAGACATCGACGTCTTCGTGCACGGTACCACGCTCTCCACCAATGCCATCATCGAGCGCAAGGGCGCGCGCACGGCCCTGATCGCCACCGACGGCTTTCGCGACGTGATCGAGATCGCCGACGAGGGACGCTTCGACCAGTACGACATCAACATCGTCAAGCCGCGGCCGCTCGTGCCGCGCGAGCTGCGCTTCACCGTGCCGGAGCGTATGGACGTGCACGGCGCCGTGCGGCGGCCGCTCGAGGAAGCAGCGGTGCGCGCCATCGCCCGCCGTCTCGATGAGCTCGGCATCGAGGCGGTCGCTGTCGCGCTCATCCACGCCTACGCCAATCCCGCGCATGAGGCACGGGTCGGCGCGATGCTGGCCGAGCTCTGCCCGCGCATCAGTGTAACCCTGTCGAGCCAGGTGTGCCCTGAGGCGCGTGAGTACGAGCGCACTTCCACGGCCATCGCCAACGCCTACGTGCAGCCGCTGATGGCGGGCTATCTGCGCCGGCTCGAGCGCGAGATGGCAAAGCTGGGGCTCGCATCGCCGATCCACCTGATGACCTCGGGCGGCAGCCTGGCGAGCCTCGATACCGCAGCGCGTTTCCCGGTGCGCCTGGTGGAGTCGGGGCCGGCAGGTGGCGCCATTCTGGCCGGTCACATCGCGCTGGAGCGAGGGGAGCGCCGCATTCTCTCCTTCGACATGGGCGGAACCACCGCCAAGATTTGTCTCATCGACGACGGCCAGCCCTTGAAGGCCCGCCTCTTCGAAGTGGATCGTCAGGCGCGCTTTAAGAAGGGCAGCGGCACGCCGGTGCGCATTCCCATCATCGAGATGGTCGAGATCGGCGCCGGTGGCGGCTCGATCGCGCGCGTGGACAGCCTGCAGCGCATCCTGGTCGGGCCCGATAGTGCCGGCGCCGAGCCGGGGCCGGCGTGCTACGGCCGCGGCGGCAGCGATCCGACCGTGACGGATGCCGACCTGGTGATCGGCAAGATCGATCCGGCGCGCTTTGCGGGCGGCAAGATTCCGATCGATCCCGCCAGCGCCGAGCGCGCTCTTGGGGCAGGCATCGGCGCGCGGCGCGCCTTGGCGGCGGACGAGGCCGCGGTGGCTGTTGCCGAGATCGTCGATGAGAACATGGCCAATGCGGCGCGCGTGCATGCCGTGGAGCGCGGCGTGGCGATCCGCGAGCGCACCCTGGTGGCGTTCGGCGGCGCCGCGCCGTTGCATGCAAGCCGGTTGGCCGAAAAGCTTGGCATCGGTCGTATCATCGTACCGCCCGACGCTGGCGTCGGCTCGGCCATCGGCTTCCTGGCCGCGCCGGCGGCTTACGAAATCGTGCGTTCGCACTACATGCGGCTCGATGCCTTCGACGCCGAGGCCGCCAACGCGCTCATCGACGTCATGCAGCGGGAGGCTGTTGCGCACGCCAGCGCGGCAGCGGGCGAGCGGCCCGTGCTGGTGAGGCGCTCCTGCTTCATGCGCTATGCCGGACAAGGGCACGAGATTGCGGTCGCGCTCCCTGACCGCTCGCCTGTGCCGAGCGATGCCGCCGTGCTCCGCCAGGAGTTCGAGCGCGAGTATCAGCGGCTGTTCGCCCGCTTCATCCCCAACGCGCTGATCGAGATCATGAGCTGGGTGGTGCTGGCGACCACGGCAACTGAGCCGTCGCCCCGGCTCGAAGCCGCGGCCGCCCGCCTGACACCACCGGCCGTCGGCGAGCGGAGCGTGTTCGATGCCGCGCTCGGCCGGCGCACCTGCGTGCCAGTGTTCGTGCGGAGCCACCTGGAGCCGGGGTCGAAGATCAAGGGGCCGGCGCTGATCATCGAGGAAGGCACGTCCACGTACGCCTCGCCCAGCTTCGACGTCTCCGTCGATGCGGGCGGCGCGCTGGTGTTGACCGCCAGGCCTGCTGCAAATTGAGGAAAAGTTCATGTCCAAGCCGATCGGCGACATCGAGCTGCAGATCATGTGGAACCGGCTCATTGCCGTGGTCGAGGAGCAGGCGCAGACGCTGCTGCGCACGGCGTTCTCGGCCATCGTGCGCGAGGCCGGAGACCTCTCGGCCGGCATCTTCGACCGCAAGGGACGCATGCTGGCGCAGGCCGTCACCGGCACGCCGGGCCATGTCAATTCCATGGCGGAATCCGTCACGCACTTCATCCGTCACTTCGGCCTAAACTCCATGCGGGAGGGTGATGCTTACATCACCAACGATCCCTGGATGGGCACCGGCCACCTCAACGACTTCGTCATCACGACGCCCTGCTTCCACAGGGGCAATCTGGTTGGCCTTTTCTCCTGCACGTCGCACCTGATGGACATCGGCGGCATCGGCTTCGGGCCGGACGGTACCGACGTGTTCATGGAGGGGTTGTACATCCCATTTCTCAAGATCCTCGACGCAGGCAAGGTGAACGAGACGCTGCTGGCCATGATACGCGCCAACACGCGCCTGCCGATCGACACCGTGGGCGATGTCTATTCGCTGATGGCCTGCAATGACGTGGGCTGTCAGCGCCTCGTCGAGATGATGGACGAATTTGATCTGGACAGTCTTGACGCGCTGGCCGAGCATATCTGCTCAAGGAGCCGCGAGGCGGTGCTGGCCGAGATCGCGCAGTTGCCGAAGGGCACATGGTCGAACGCCATGACCACCGACGGCTTTGATGGGCCCATCACGCTGCGCGCCACCACCACCATCGGCGATAGGGGCATCCACGTCGACTACACCGGCACCGATCCCCAGGCCAGCAAGGGCATCAATGTGCCGCTGGCATACACCACGGCGTACACGGTTTTCGGGCTCGGCTGCATCGTCGCAAGCCGCATCCCGAACAATGCTGGCTCGCTCGGGCCGCTCACCGTGTCGGCGCCCGAGGGCTCTATCCTCAATGCCAAGAAGCCGGCGCCGGTCTGCATTCGCCACGTGATCGGCCAGATGCTGCCCGACGTCGTTTTCGGGTGCCTGGCCCAGGCGATTCCCGACCGTGTGCCGGCCGAGGGCACGTCCTGCCTGTGGAACATCATCGTGCGCGGCTCGGTGCGGGGCGGCCAGGTGGGCAACTACGGGTTCTCGATGGCCATCACGTCGAACGGTGGCACAGGCGCGCGGCCCCATGCCGACGGGCTCTCGGCCACGGCCTACCCCTCCGGCGTCAAGGGTACGCCGGTGGAGATTGCCGAGGCCATAACGCCTCTGATCTTCTGGAAGAAGGAGCTGCGGCCAGGCTCGGGTGGGCAGGGGCGCACGCGCGGCGGACTGGGGCAGCAGATCGAGATCGAGAGCGGCATCGGCGAGCCCTTTGAGCTGCTGGCGGCCTTCGATCGCATCGACTTTCCGCCGCGCGGTCGCAACGGCGGCGGCGACGGCGCGCCTGGCCTGGTCGCCATCAAGGGCGGGGCAAAGATGAATGGCAAGGGCACGCAGCTGGTGCGGCCTGGCGAGCGCCTCCTGGTGTTGACTCCGGGCGGCGGCGGCCTCGGCGCGCCTGCCGCACGCAATCCTGCCCTCCGCGACCAAGATAGGCGCGAGGAGCGGGGCTAGCGTTGGTCTCCTGCCGTCGAAAGGGGCGCCGCAGGGAGAAGGGTGGGAACTTCTTTGGCTGCGGTCGCGTTGCGGAAGGCCATGTCCGTCGCAGCACTCGAGAGCCGACCGGCCCCTAACGTGGTCGCAACCGACATCCCGGCGCGGCTCGACCGGCTGCCGTGGGGGCGTTTCCACACCCTGGTGGTGGTGGCGCTGGGCATCACCTGGGTGCTCGACGGCCTCGAGGTGACGTTGGCCGGGGCGGTCTCGGGCGCCCTCAAGGAAAGCCCGACCCTGGCGTTCTCCAATGCCGACGTCGGCCTTGCCAACAGCGGCTACCTGGCAGGCGCCGTGCTGGGGTCGCTGTTCTTCGGCTGGCTCACTGACCGACTGGGCCGCAAGAAGCTTTTCTTCATCACGCTTGCCGTCTACCTGTTGGCCGCAATTGCAACCGCCTTCTCGTGGAACCTCTGGAGCTTCGCGCTCTTCCGCTTCCTCACGGGTGCGGGCATCGGCGGGGAATACACGGCCATCAATTCGACGATCCAGGAGCTGGTTCCGGGGCGCGTGCGCGGTTGGACCGACCTGGTGATCAACGGCAGTTTCTGGATCGGTGCGGCGCTGGGCGCGGCCGGCTCCATCGTGCTGCTCGATCCTGCCGTGCTCGGCGGCGATTTAGGATGGCGGGCGGCCTTCTTCATCGGCGCAATCCTGAGCGTGATGATCTTCGGCATGCGCCTGTGGATCCCGGAGAGCCCGCGCTGGCTCATCACGCATGGCCGCCTCGAGGAAGCTCAAGCAATCATCGAGGATTTTGAAGCGCGGTTTCGCCAGCAAGGCCACGTGCTCAAGGAGCCGCCATTCCCTTCAATCCGCCTGCGTGCGCGCAGCCATACACCGCTGATCGAGGTCGCTCGCACGCTCTTCAAAGAACGGCAGCGCACATTGGTGGCGCTCTCCCTCATGGTCTCGCAAGCCTTCTTTTACAACGCCATCTTCTTCACCTATGCGCTGGTGCTGACGGACTTCTACGGCGTGCGCGCGGACCACGTCGGCTGGTACATCCTGCCGTTTGCCCTCGGCAACGTGCTTGGACCCGTCATCCTTGGCCGTTTCTTCGACACCCTTGGGCGCAGGCCGATGCTCGGGTTCACCTATGGCGTTTCCGGCGTGCTGCTGGCGCTCAGCGGCTATCTCTTTGCACTGGGCTGGCTCTCGGCCACCGCGCAGACCCTGTGCTGGATGACGATCTTCTTCTTCGCCTCCGCCGCGGCCAGCGCCGCCTACCTCACCGCGGCCGAAACCTTTCCGCTGGAAATCCGCGCCCTCGCCATCGCCTTCTTCTACGCGGTCGGCACCGGGGTTGGCGGCGTAGCGGCGCCGTGGCTGTTTGGCGTTCTCATCGACACGGGCTCCCGGCTCAGCGTGTTCGGCGGCTACCTGGTCGGGTCTGCCCTGATGATCGCCGCCGCCGTGATCGCCGCGCGCTGGGGTGTCGCCGCCGAGCGCAAGCCGCTCGAGACCGTCGCCACCCCGCTCTCCCTGTCCGAATAAGCCGACGCGAGGCGAGCCCGCTCACACCACCGGGCAAAGTCCGCCGTCGACGTTGATGGCAGTACCGGTGATGTAGGAGCCAGCATCGGACGCCAGAAACAGCGCCATGTTGGCGAACTCCTGCGCGCTGCCGACGCGGCCCATGGGAATGCGTTTGCCCATCTCGGCGTAGAATGCCTCGAGCGACCGGCCCTTGTTCTCCGCGGCGTGGCGCACCACCCATTGGTTGCTCTCGATGTTGCCGACCAGCAAGGCATTGACCAGCACGTTGTGCGGCGCGCCCTCGCCCGACAGCACCTTGGTGAGGGCCATGCCGGCGGCCCGCGTCACCGCCGTCGGCGCGCCGCTGGGTTGCGGGGCCTTTGCACCGGTATTGAGGATATTGATGATGCGGCCCCAGCGTCGCGCCTTCATGCCCGGAAAAGCCTGGCGGCAGAGCCGGACCGCGGCCAGCAGCTTCAGGTCGATGTCATGCTGCCAGACCTCGTCGGTGATCTCGACGAAGGGCCCACGCTGCGATGTGCCGGCGTTGTTGATGAGCACGTCGATGTGGCCGAGCGCCTTGCCCGCTGTCTCGAATGCGGTGCGGCAGCCGGCGGCCGTGCCAACGTCGGCAGCAATGGTGATGACCTTGGTATTGGCCTTGCCGGCGATCTGTGCCTTGGCCTCGTCCAGGCCTTGCTGCTTGCGCGCGACGATCGCCACGTTGGCACCCGCCTCGGCGAAGTTGCGCGCGATGGCCAAGCCGATGCCCTTGCTGCCACCCGTGACGAGCGCATTGCGCCCGTTCATGCGTAATTCCATCTCATCCTCCTGTTGGTCGCTTCGTTGTGGAACTAAGCCCGCCAGCGCTCGAGGTTGGCTCTGACAAATGCGTCGTCGTTGAGTTCGGGATAGCTGGCGTAAAGGCGGTCGATGCCGGAGACCTGGCCCGGGCTCAACGCCTCGCCGGGATCGAGGCAGTGAACCGTGCGCATGAGGCCCTGGCGGCGCAGGATCTCGTGGCAGCCGGGAATGCAGCCGGCAAAGCCATTGGCGACATCGAATATGACGCTGTTGCAGTCGGTCAGAATGGCGTCAAGCGCGAGGATCTCGTCGGGCACGGCACCGCTGCCAATGGCGCGGTGCACCCTGGCAAGCAATTCCACGGCCGATTTTGTCCACACGCTCCAATGCCCGAGCAATCCGCCGCAAAAGCGGACGACGGCTTCGCGCTTGCCTGTGCGAATGCGCAGGGGGGTGACGAGATCGGGGATGATGTGGTCGTCATTGCCCGTGTAGAGCGCAATGCGCTCCTCGGCGCCGGCCGCCACCACGCCGAAGGCGACATCGAGCGTCTTGTATCGGTCGAATGGCGCAACCTTGATCGCGATTACGTTCTCAATGGCGGCAAAGCGGGTCCAGAACGGGCGCGAAAGCGCAATACCCCCCACCGCCGTCTGCAGGTAGAAGCCGATCAGCGGCGTGTGCCGGGCAACTGTGGCGCAGTGCTCGATGATCTCGTTCTCGCTCGCGCCTCTCATGGCGCTCAAAGATAGCAGCACCGCGTGGTAGCCAAGCGCACGCGCGATTCGCGCCTCGTCGACGGCTTGCTCCGTCCTGCCGGTTGCACCGGCGATCATCGCCAGTGGGCGCTTGGCCCAGCTCGACGCTGTTTGCGCCGCCAGCTCGAGCACCGGGCGGTAGAGCCCGGCCTCGCGGATCTTGAATTGTGTAGCGTGCACGCCTACGGCGAGCCCGCCGGCGCCGGCATCGATGTAGTACCTGGAGAGCGCTCGCTGCGACTGCCGGTCGAACTGTCGCTTCTCGTCGAGCGCCAGGGGATGGGCCGGCAGCACCGCGCCGCGGCGCAGGATCGCCAGAATCTCGGCCGGCAGGTCGGACCATGACGCGCTGGGCATGAGGGACGTCCAGGTGATCTCTCAGGCTAGTTCCGGGCCGGCAAGGGCGAAAGTGTGAGCGCCATCGTCGAGATTGGCAGCGCCGCGCAGCATACGCACGAAGCCGCGAGGGGCGGAAGCGCCCGTGTCCGTCAGCCAGCGCCGCAACAGGGCGTGACGGTCGGGCACGTCCGCAATAACGGACTGGTCGCTCGCGGCAAGCGCGTGGCTCAGCAGCGCGAGCGCGACCGCCTCATCCTCGGCGACGATGGGGCCGATATGCAGGGCGTGGTGGCCATCGCGTGCCAGGGAGAAGCCGGCGAGCCTGCCATCTTCGCGCTCGGCAATTCGCGCAAGCTCGCCTGCTCGCGCGAGAAGATGCGACAGGATCGGAGCCCGCGCCAATCCGGAGCGCCGGGCATCATAGGCGCATATGTGCTCCAGATCCTCCACGCCGGCGGTGCGGATGCCAATGCCGACCGGCGGCGCAAGGGGCTCTCGGACGCAGGATCGTGCGTGCCAACGCGAAAGCCGGTAGGCGTCGCGGAAGCCCAGGGGTAAATAGACCGGCCGACCGAGCTCGGTGGCATCGAGACCCGCGGCAGCGCCCGAGGCCTCGACCTCGGCGAGACAGCGCGTCAGCAGGCGCGTGCCGAGCCCCTGCCCCCGCATGGGCTGGGTGACCAGTACCATGCTGAGCCAACAAACGGCAGGCCCAAGCGGCAGCGCCAGCGCGCTGGCGATCCACTTGCCGTCCGCGCCCCGCACGCCATAGCCCCGTCCCAGCGTCAGCATCAGGCGCCAGTCGGCCGCAACCTGGTTCCAGCCCGCCTCCATCGATAGCGGGCAAAGACCTTGCGCGTGCAAGGGCTGAAGGCGCTCGATCAGCCACTGCCCAGCCGCCGCCGCGGCCCCCTCAGAAGCGGCCATCGCGCACCTCGTAGTGCGTTGGTTTGCCGTGACTCGGCATGCCGCGCGAGAGCCAGTCGGCGGTCCAGTCGAGCATGCGCTCGATGCTCACGCGCGGGGGCCCGAACTCCTTCAGCATGCGCGAGGCATCGCTGAGCCAGCCGCTCGAGGCTTCACTGCCGATGAGGCGCGCGGCGCGGCCGAAGCGGCGCGCGAATTCAGCGGCCAGCCAGCGGACGGAGAGCGTCTGGGCCCCGGTGACATTGAGCGGGCTTGTGGGCACGGTGGCGCGCGCCAGACAGCGCAGCGCGATGGCATTGGCGTCGCCCTGCCAGATGACGTTGATGTGTCCCATGGTAAGGTCGAGCGCCTCCCCGGCCAGCACCTTGGCAGCGATGTCGTGCAGCACGCCGTAGCGCATGTCGATGGCGTAGTTGAGCCGGACGAGACGGCCAGGGGTGCTGAGCCGGGCCGAGAAATATTCAAGCATGCGCTCGCGGCCGACGCAGCTTGAGGCGTAGTCGCCGGGCGGCGGGCCGATGGGGGTGTCCTCCGTGGCGCCTCCGCTTTCGATGGGCACGAAGGGATAGACGCACCCCGTCGAGAAGGCCACGATCCGCGAGCTCGCGAAAATCTCGGCGACGACGGCCGGCACATTGACGTTCATGGCCCAGGTCAGCGCCGGGTTGCCGGTGGCGCCGAACTTCATGGCGGCCATGTAGACCACGTTGGGCAGCCTCGGCAGCGCCTCGACCGCCCGTCGATTGAGCAAGTCGCAGGCAATGGTTTCGACACCTGCCTTCTCCAGGCCGGCGCGCACCGCCGGATCCGAGAAGCGCGCCACCCCGATAACGCGTTTATCCGGCGCAGCCCGTTTGGCCATGCGGGCGAGCGTTGGTCCCATTTTGCCGGCCACGCCGAGGACCAGGATGTCGCCCGCAACGCGGGCGAGGTCGGCGGCGACCTCCGGCGTCGGCTGGCTCAGGCATTCTTCCAGTTGCGCCACCGCGTCGAAGCGTTCCGGCAAGGCGACGGTCATGCTGCTCTCTCGGGAAACTGGGGTGCGATGCGGCCCAAGGGCGCGCGCGGCATCGGCCGCATTGCAGCGAAATCCATGTGGGCGGCGACGGCAAACCCGGGGCAGGCGAGGGAGCCGAGCGCAAGTCGGCCGTCGCGGATGCGCAGGCGTGCTGGACTAAACGCGCGCTCGTAAAGGTCGGGGTGGGCGCGCAGAAAATCCGCCTGCTCGCGCTCCGGCGCGAACGACATGCCGTCGACGAAGTGATGGCCGTTGCGCTCGACATGGGCGAGGCCCAGGAGCGAAACGAGTGCCAGATCCTGCTGCACGCTGACGCCGGGCAGGGTCGTCAGGTCCTCTGCCGACATGAAGTAATTGCCGCTGGAGGATTTATCCCTGCCGGCTGCGGCATTGAGCTTGGCGATCCGCGCGGCATTGAGGATCGACTTGTAGAGCCCCTTGCAGCTCTTGCTGGAAACACCGCTGTAGCCAAGGGCCAGCGCGGCCGGGAACGACGACAGCTCCCCGTCAGACTCGTCGATGACGAGGGGCTTGAGCCGCGCCAGCGCTCCGACAGGCTTCCTCAAAGCGCACGCGCGCTTGATGGGTTGCTCGATGAAGAGCGTGCAAGCCACGAGACGAGAGAGCGCGGGCGTCTCGCACATGCGCCGCCACAACTCGGCGATGCCCTCGACATCGTCGTACTGCTCGTTGCCGTCGAGGGTGGTGCGGTAATCTCCGGCAGCGCGGTCGAGCACGGCGGCGATGCGCACGAGCCGGTCGAGGTCGGCGGCGATGTCGCCGCCAACCTTCAGCTTGTAGTAGCGCGCGCGGTAGTGGGCGACGACTTCCTCCAGCGTTTCAGGCAACCCGTCGTTGACGCGCTCGCCGGGCTTGCGATCGGCGGCGGCGATCGGGTCCAGGAGCCCAACGGTGTGGCGCACGGCGATAGCCGGGCGCGCGTGCAGGTCCGCCAGGAAGCGGGGCAGGTCGAAGCCCGCCAAGTCCGGCGTCAGCTCCGTGACCCCAATGCCCGCCACGTTGCGCGCGATCATGTGGGCGAAGCAGAGGCCGTCGGCGCGTCCCAGGGCATCGAGGATGGCGCGGTCGAGCAGGGCCGGGCCGTACGAGGCCACCAGCGGCACGAGCCCGAGGTCCGCGCCGCGCGCCTGTTGCTCCGTGTAGGTGCCGGCGTAGAGCCCGAATGGCGTGCTCCACCCGCGGGCGCGATAGAGCTCGATGGCGAGACTGAGCGCCTGGCGCAGCTGGTCGAGGTTCTGCGCGTCGCTGAAGGTCGGAGACTTGTCGAACCATTTGGCGCCCAGCATTTCGGCGGCGACACCAACGCTGGCGCGGCCATCCTCGAGGAGGACGGTGGCGCGGATCACGGCCTGGGTGGAGCGCGTGACGGTGATGACGCCGAAGCGAAACGGCAGGCGCAGCCTGACATCGCGCTCGAAGCACTCCACGGCCTCGAGTCTAAGTTTGGTCATGCGCGCGTCCCTCGAATGGCCAGTTCCGGGAGAGCGGCCTATTCCGCCACGCGGGCAATATCGTACGTCAGGCGGCCCGAGGCGTGCCTCGCTTCATTCACGAGCACATGCGTGCCCACCGGCGGGTCGACCCGCAACGCGCTGAAGGCTTCGGCCTCGCGGCCGTCGTCGAGACGGATCTCGATGATGGCCGCAGCGCGGCCATTGCCGGACTTCTTGACATGTACCACCGTGGCCTGCCGCATCTGCACATCGAGCGTCTTGTCGGCGCGCTCGACCTGGCGCGCCAGGAAGAATGTAAGAAGGGCAATCACGGCCACGGCGGCCGCAACGAGCGGCACCACGCGCCGCGCCCGATCCCGCCAGACGAGTGCGTTGAGCCTCCGTGCCTTGTCCTCGGAAAGTCGCATGTCTCCAGCAGCCTCCCTGCCTCGCCACGGGCTGACATCAATCTACTGCTAGTGTCGATGCGCGCAAGCCCGGTTGGCGCGTCGTTCTCAGCTGCGGGGCGATGGCGTCGGGCGGACAAAGATCAGCTTCTGATAGGCAAGGCCGATGCCGATCAGGGCGACGCCGAGGCAAATCACCGAGAGCGCGCGCCAGAGCCCGCCGGTGCCCGTGAGGTCGTAGAGGAAGACCTTGACCACCGACAGAATGACCAGCGCCGCGGAGGCGAGCCGTGGCTCCCTGGTGCCGCGCTCAATGCCGTAGCCCAGGAAGGCCAGACCGAGCACCAGCCAAGCGGCCGAATAGGACCAGATCTCGGGCGGGCTGGTGGGTTTCCAGACGGCGATGACATCGCCCTGAAAAAGGTGCCGCACCTCGAGCGTGACATAGCCAAAGAGCAGAGCCATGGCGAGCACCGCGGCGCCGAGCACGTACCATTGCGGCCGCACGCCGCGCGCGGCTTGGGCCAGCACCACCGCCGCTCCACCAGGAAGGAGGTAGGCCAGCAAGAGCGAGCTGAAGATGGGGACGCCCAGAATGGGCTCGCTGTTGAGCAATGGGTTCTCGACAATGCCGAGGCCCAACACGATGAAGACGGCCGAGAGGACGCCGAAGGCGAGCGAGGCGAAATGGAAGACCGGGTTGGCGCGGCCGAGATCGAGCCGCATGAGGACGTAGGCGAAGGCGAGGCTCATCAGCGCGAGCAGACCTTGCTCGATGTGTCCCGACGTATTGGCCAACGGATCACCGCCACTGAGGGCATGGTGGATCTCGTAGAACACGAGCAGGCCCGCAAACAGCACGCCGAGGGCATCGCAGATGCGCACGGACAGGTCTTCGCGTTCGCGCTTAAGTACCAACCCGGCCGCCAGGAACGCAACCGAGGGCACGCCATAACCGATGAGCAGCCAGTTGAAGATTGGCCAGCTGCCGACATCTGACCCCATGATGCGAGGATCCCAGATCAGGCGGCCGAGCACGACAAATCCCAGCACGGCCACCACGGCGCGCAGCAGGGCGATGCGCTGGCGACCGGCGATGACGGCGGTGGTGAGGGCGGTGACGGCGAAGGCGACCGTGAGATAGCCGCGCTCGAGCACCATTGCGAACGCCAGCGTGCTGGCCGCGGCGACGCCCGCGGCGAAGGCGCCGGCGGCGAGGCCGGTGGCAGGCGTCCGAGAAGCTTCGGGAAGGTTGGCAAAGCGGTGGGCCGCAAGGTAGAAGTCCGCCGCGAGCACGACCGAGAACAGGGCGAACGGGATCGAACGGTCGAACTGCGTGACGCGCAGGTAAGCGAGAATGAGCGCCAGCAGGGAGGGCACGATGGCGCCCAGCGCGTAGAGGCTGGCGGTGGCGACGGGAAGCGCGCGGCCACGCTCCAGGCGCAACGTTGCGATGAGGCCGATGGCCAGTGAGGTGACAGCCGCAAAAACGATGAAGCGCGCGACGTTGTCAGGCAAGCGAATCACTTCGGCCACGGCGGGCGCGAGCAGGCGCGGCTCTGGATCGGCCGTCAGACCCGGCCATGCCCAAATGGCGCCGAGCGAAACGAAGCCGGCAAGGGCCGCGGCAGCGGCGGCCGGGGCACTGCGCCAGGCGGTCAGCACCAGGATGGCCATGGCGACGGCGGCGAAGATGGTCCATTGCGCGTCGAAGCGACCGGCAACCAGGGCGAACACTGCCAGCACCGACAAGGCGGTGAGCACCGCGGTGGCGGTCCAATCCGGGGTTGCCTCTGCATCGGGCGTTGCCAGATGCGGCTCGAGCGCGATGAACGCCGCCGCGAGCGCCAGCTGGAGCCCGCTGTGGACGAACAGAGCTGAGGTCCAATCGCCGACCACTGCGTTGCTGATCTGGCTCATCAACGCCACGCCCCACAGGATCACGCCTGCGACCACCGCAGCCGCAAGCCACAGCCAGCGGCGCACCCGAGCCAGGGCGTAGGCCGCTCCGGCAACGACAGCCAGATAGATCACCAGCGGCCAGGGGCTGGGCGTCGGTGAGGCAACAAGGAGCGGCACCAGCAGGCAACCCGCGAGCCCCAGCCCTCCCAGGGCCGGCCCATGCAGCGCCGCGGCCAACAGCGTGCCGATGCCGATCATGCCGAGCAGGACGAAGGCGGCGGCCGGGCCGATAAAGCCGTAGAGGGCATATGCAGCGTAGACCGTTGCGAACGCGCTCACCGTGCCCGCGGCGGTGAGGATGCTCGGCACGTGCGCTGCGGGGATCGGGACCGTCAACCCGCGCTCGGACCGGCGGAACCATTCGCCAGCGGCAGTGAGTGCCAGCGCGAAGACCGTCGCCAGAGCGATGCGCACACCCGGGCCGAAGATGCCCTGCTCGATCGAGTAGCGCACCAGCAGCAAGCCGCCGAGCGCCAACGCAAGACCGCCAAGCCAAACCGCCCAGCGCGTGCCCAGCCGCTCCTCCAAGGAGGGGCGCGCGGGTGGAACCGCAGGCGTGCCCGCCGGCGCTTCCGGGACCGAAGGCGGTGCGGATGGGTGCGCCGGAGCCTCAGACTGAGGCGCAGCCGGCGGTACCGCTTCGGCAGCTTCCGGGGCCTCGGCCAACTCGCCATCGGGAGCCGCGGCAGCGCGGATCGGGGCTTGCGGGCCTCCCCGCAGGTCCTCAAGCTCGTCCTGAAGCCTGCTCAACCTCGCCAGGACGCCGTTGAGTTGAAGCTGCAGCGATGCGCCCCGCTTCTGGGCGTTGAGCGCCATCAGCAGGCCGATAAATGCGACGACGAGGACGATGAACTCCATGGCAGTCACCCTCTGCGGACGGGCAAACGCGCCCTCTTACCTGTGCCCGGATCATCGCATGATGAGGTCAGCCATGCGTAAACCCGACCCTCCCATTCTGGTTTCGAACTGTGGCCGGCGAACGAAGGGAGTGTGAGTAAACCGAGCGGGTCCGGCGCTGCGTCCACGTAGTTGGCGTCGCAACCGGCCGCTCGCTCAGGCTCGATCCTTGACTTGGTCGGCGATGGCGTCACAGCATGAGCCAGGAGGACGCGATCCATGCAGCTTGGCATCTATCTCAACTCCCAGCACCCGGTGAGCGACGACCCCGCCCGGCGTTTTGCCGAGATGGTGGAGCAGGTACGCCTGATCCGCTCCCTCGGCTTCGATTCGATCTGGGCCGGGGAGCACCACGTCACGCCCGGCTTCCACTTCTTCCCGCAGCTCGGTCTGCTGCAGCGCCTGGCGGCCGATGCCGAGGGGCTGTGGCTCGGCACCAACGTCGCGCTGCTGCCGCTGCACAACCCGATCGAGCTCGCCGAGGTGGGCGCCTTCATGGATGTGATCACTGGCGGCAAGTTCCTCTTTGGCGTTGGGCTCGGCTATCGCCCCGAGGAGTATGCCATCTATGGCATACCCATGGCCGAGCGCGTGAGCCGCCTGAGTGAGGCGGTCGGCGTCATTCGCCGGCTGTGGACGGAGGATCGCGTCACCCACAACGGCAGGCACTGGCGGTTCGCCGACGCAGCGATAGCCCCGCGCCCCCTGCAGTCTCCCTCGCCGCCCATCATCATCGGCGCCCAGGTCGAGCCGGCCATTGCCAGGGCGGCGAAGATCGGTGACGGTTGGCTGATCGTGCCGATCCCAACGCTCGACCAGCTCGCCAACCACATGGCGACCTACACGTCCGCGCGCTCGGCAGCCAAGCTGCCCAACAGCGCGCACCTTTGCCGCTTGCTCGAAGTGAGCTGTGCCCCCGACGAGGAGGCGGCCTTCCGGCGCGCCGCGCCGCATCTCATCGAGAAGTACAAGGCCTATTTCTCCTGGGGCCTCGAGGGCTTGGCGCTCGATCCCAAGGCGTCCCCTGAGCAGCAATTCCGCGGCCTCGCGGCCAATCGCTTCGCCGTGGGCACGCCGGCGCAGGTCAGCGACATGCTGCTCGCCCAGCATCGGGCCGGGATCACCCACCTCAGCATGCGCGTGAGCTGGCCCGGTATGGCCCAAGCGGACATCCTCGCTGGCATCGAGCTGCTGGGACGGAAGGTGCTGCCAGAAGTGCGACGCCGGACTGCCGGCGGATAGTGGAAAGGTCGCTTCTTACATCATTGCAACCGCCACATGCCCGCCTGCGCACAGGGCTGGCGGCAGATAGGCACGGGCGACCGAGGCCATGTACGGCATCCGTTCCATCGGCGAAGCCAGCCGCCCTCCGCCCGGGTGCGGTCCAGCGCGGTCTCCCTCGGTGCACAGGCAAGTCCGATCCCGCTCGGAGGCGCGCAACCTCGCCTCTGGTGCAAAAGTGCTGACCTCACGCCGCGCCAGCGCGCATGAGTGCTGGGGTGGGCCCCCGCGTCACTGCTGCGCCGGCTCAATGAAGGCTTCCTGACGATGGCGCGGCGCTCGAGCCGTCCATCGCGGCGCAAACTTGATGGACCCCCATACTGTGTACTTGACTGGGGACATCAGAGCCAATGACCCGCCGGCACGCGCGGCCCAGTTGCGGAGCTTGTATGCCGATGGCCATGCCCAAGCCTTGGGTTCGTGAGGTCCTCGCGTTCTGGTTTGAGGAAACCCAGCCCGAGCAATGGTTCAAGACGGATGCCGCCTTTGATGAGACTGTCCGTGGCCGCTTCCTCGAGTTGCACGAAAGGCTCGCGACCGGCTCGAGGCAGGAGCTCCTAAGTGATCCGCCAACTGCGCTCGCGACGGTCATCGTCTTCGACCAAATGTCTCGCAACATGTTTCGCGGCACGCCGCTGGCGTATGCGAGCGATGCGCTCGCGCTCTCCATGGCGCACGACGCCATTGCACGCGGTTTTGATCGGGGGCTGATAAAACAGGAGCGCATGTTCCTCTATCTCCCCTTCGAACATGCGGAGGATCGTCGAACGCAGGCTCGCTGCGTCGAATTGATGGCGAGCCTCGATGACCCCGAGCTCACCCAATGGGCCGAAACCCACCGTGCGATCATCGACCGATTTGGCCGTTTCCCGCACCGCAACGCCATTCTGGGGCGAACCTCGACCCCGGAGGAACTGGAATTCCTGAAGCAGCCGGCCAGTTCGTTCTGATCCGGTGCAGCGCCTTGCTGAGAATGCAACGGTGAGGCTATCAACCCCTGCGCAGGTCCCCGCGCGTGGCGGCGGCGTCACTCCTGCGCCCATTCGTCGCCATCGCCGGCGCTTCAAAAGACGGTGATCGTCTCAGGACCGACACCAGGCCGACACCAGGACATGACTTCCTTCGACTGCGGCGGCGAATGCTGCAGGAGGGCAACATGCGCATCTTGGTATCTGCATGCATTGCTGGCTTGGCGGTGGTTGGTATCAACGCGCGGGCAGCTCTCGCCCAGGAGATCAAGATCTCGCACCAATGGGCCGAAGCGATCGACGGCAGAGATCGCGCAACGCGCGTGTTCGTACAGGAAGTCGCGGCGCGAACAACGGCGCTGAAGTTCCGCATCTATCCCAATTCGTCGCTGTCGATAAGACCCACCGAGGTGTTGGTGGCACTGCAGGCCAACGACGTCGAGATGGCGGTCTATCCCCTGACCTATGCGGTGGACCAAGTCCCCGAATTCTCGCTTGCGGGACTCCCGGGTCTCGTCCCCGATCTTGACGCTGCTCGCGCACTAAAGAACTCCGAAATGCACGCCAAGCTGCAATCCCTGGCGCAAGCGCACGGCTTTCGCATCCTCACCTGGTGGTGGGCTCCGGGCGGGTTCTTCGCCAAAGAAGCGCAAGTCTTCGGCCCTTCCTCCGTCAGGGGGCTCAAGATGCGGGCTGCCGATCCCCTGTTCGAGCTTATGCTCAAGGGAGCGGGTGCCTCGATCGCGAGCATGCCCTCGACCGACATCTACAATGCCATGAAGGCCGGCGAGCTTGACGCTATCGCCACCACCTACGAAGCCTTCATGTCCTTGCGCCTCTCCGACCAGGCCAAATTTGCCACGCTTGGCAGCTCGCTCTTTATGGGGTTTTGCCCTCTCGTCGTGTCGCTCAAGACCTGGGACCGCCTCACGCCCGAGCAAAAGACGGCACTTGGCGAGGCCGCGGACATTGCCGATAGCTACTTCGACACCGTTGAGCGCGATCTCACGGGACGCATGGAGGAGATGCTCCGCAACAATGGGGTCGCAATCTGGCACATGAGCAACAGCGATTATCTTGCGTGGTTGCAGTTGGCCCAGCAGACCGCCTGGCGCGAATACGCGCAGAGCAATCCGCGCGCCCAGGACCTGCTTCTCAAGACGGTGCGCACCTTTCTGGCGCGCCTTGACAACGAAGATAGCGCATCCAACCAGTCGAGCGACGACGCGAAGAACTGACGCCGGCGCGGCTAAGCGACACCAAGAACGGCCTGGAACGCGCTCGGCTGACGCGTGAGCCGCGCTGTTGGTCGTTCGCCCGAGGCGGGCGGCGGTGCCTTGAATGCGCGGTGCTGCTTGAACACCAGGTGCTAGTTGCGTCGAGCTCGCGTCTGGTCGAGGAACTCGCAAGTTATCGAGACCGCACAATCCAGGATCTCTGCACGCAGCTCCGTGCCGCTGGGCGCAGAGAACACCAAAGTGTCGCCGCGCGCGGACCAGGTCGCGATGGGTTGGTTGCCCGGACGCAGCAAGAGCAGGGTCGCCGAACCCTTCCCGCTCACCTCCAACTTGAATGAGACCGTATGCCTGTCGCGGAACCAGGCTCGATCGAGCAACGAATGAAGCTGCGCCAGCCTCTGAGCGCCTGCCGCCACGGATCCAGCGGCCTCGCGGGCGCGGTGGTACATTCTGTTGTCGCCAAAGTCCCCAGCTACCGTCACGTCGCTCATGACACTTCCTCCGATGGGCCCCTGCTTCAGCCCGGCTGGCGTGCGACTGAGCCATCCTAGTTGGGCCGACGCAAACAATCATAGTACGGTCCGCGACCGCGCGGTCGCGCTGCACGGCTTGCAAAGCGAGAATATTGAGGCGTGTGATGCTTTTGCCGCTGTTGGCGGGGCGAACCGGCTCGCGGCGCCTTCCGCAAGGCCTCTGCCATCCGCGTACGCGGGGCTTGCGCATGCCCCTTTTGCCGACAGAGGGCTGACCAGCCGCGCGCCGCGTCAGATAGCCTCGTGCCGAGAATTTGGCAAAACCCGGCGCCACCTATCCCCCGTCACGCCGGAGAATGAATGGTGTTGCTCGCGCCCGTGCGAGCAGCAGAGGGCACCCATCGCGTGGGTGGTGGCGGAGGAGACCGAGAAGTGGACCAAGGTGATCCGCGCGGCAAACATCGCCGTGGAATGAATACCCGCAGGCCCCCTGCGCTGCGAAGGCGCGGGTGCCCGGGATCGAGGCAACGACGCTTTACTCCGCGCCGAGGGCGCGATCGATCGTTCTGAGGAACGAACGCCAGTACTTGGCGACGCCGGAGGCTGGTCCTGCGGGTTTTCCTGGTCCTGCGGCATCGTGCTCACTGGCCGGCTCGTCGCTGGCGGAGCGCTCCACAGACCGGGGTGGCTCCGCTACCGCGCCGGTCGTAATCGGCGCCGATTTGGCGACCTTGTCGACGAGTGCCTTGGGGACACAGTCACCGGCGGAATTGAATGCCTCACCCAGAGGACACTGATCGCACACAAACCCTCTGGTGTTCCGCAGGAGCGCGAGGAGAGCCTCGTCCGGCTGCTCGACCGGAAGTCGAGCATTTACCCGGGCCAGGAATTTCTCGGCCGCCGATCGGCTGGGCGATGTCCAAACGCCGTTGATCGCCTCGCTGTAGCACCCAAGCCTTTAGAGCTCCTGCTGGGCTGCCCGAGCGAGGGCGCTTCCATTCGGTTGCGCTTCTTCTTGCGCGATGGCCGGACCCGGAGCGAGGCAGGCGATAAGCGTTGCGATGCCCACTACCGCCGGAGCAAGCACCCTATGCATCGGGCCCTCGACTTCCGCTAGTGCACCAATGCGTTACAGAGATTCGTGGCAATTGGCGAAGAGAAAGTGCGGGCCATGGCACCACAGACTTCGCATCCTACCACGAACGCAAAGGCATGTTTGTGCCGCCGGCGGCCGGGCGCGATCAATCTGACGGCGCGTCGGTGAGCATGATTTTCATTCTTTTGCAGGGCGTCACGATTGAATCCGCTGACGCGAGCGAGGCCATCTTGAGCGGCCCGCGCGCAGTTCCAGGCTCCATATGCGGATAGTCCTGCTTGCCAAAGGGAAACCGCACCCCGAATTGCGGATTGAGCTCCGCGAATTCGTGCAAGCAAATGAACTCGTCCTCGCTTCCGGTGCCGGCCCGCACGTCGAGTGCGATGCCGAGTTGATGGTGTGAAACACTGTGCACGACAATGGGGCGATGCTTCTTTCTTCGCAGGACGTGCGGCCTTCCCGCGCACGGGCCTTTTTCGCCGACGCACACGCACGCTTGCTCCTCTTCGCTGCGATAAGCCGATGTAATGGTGACCGCGCCGTGCACCTCCACAAAAGCTCGGAGAAAATGCGCCGCAGAAAGGGCGAAGGGCTTGGAGAGCTTATCGATGTTTTTCTCCTCGTAGGTCTTGCAATCGCGGTCGGAGGTGCCCGACCACTCGCGCGGCAGGCCCTTCAAGTACACGACCGCGCGATTTTCCGCGCTCTGCCGGGCTGCGTCTTGCCCCCAGCTGGCGAGCGGCAGAGCCGTTGCGCAGCCTGCGGCGAGCAGGGCAAGTGTCCAGCGTCTCGGCACGTCATCCCCCCAGGTGGACATCCCAGCCGCTTCAGGCGCGCCTATGGCGGTACATGCTGGGCGCGTGGAATACAAGGGTGCCGGCGCATCTGTGCAGCATCTGTGCAGCATTTCTGCGTGGCATTGTTGTTGGGATTCCCCAGCCAGCGATGCGGTTCGCGTGCATGGGCAACTCAAAAGTGGCGCTCGCCCCGCCAGGTTTGGGGCCTGACCGCCCGTGGAGAGCATCGCGCCTTGTCTCCCCGCCAGCGCGCTGGGCGGTGTCCCATCACCACTACCGCTGATGCCGGCGGCGGGCTCCTCCGAGGTGCTCGTTCTCGGGCAAGGCTTGCAAGAGCATGCGTTGCAAGCAGGCCGCGGCCGGGTTTGGTGCGCGGCTGGCGGCAGTCACCAAGGCGAACCACATCTCGTCGTCGGCTCGCTGCACATAATCGCCGACGAGTGCCGATGCGAAGTAGCCGAGAGGCTCCTTGGCGGCATCGGCGGCACAACGCAGTCGAGCCAGCAGAACGACATCGCCTAAGCCAGCCAAGGCCTCTTCCACGAACGCTTCATCGCCGAGCCGCGCGATAATGGACCCAAGTGTCATGCATCCCTCGCATCACAGTAGTCTGAGGCCGTCCGGGGGAGACAATTCAACGCCTACGAGCTCTGCGCGCGCGGCCAACAAGGCGATGTACGCCACCACGGCCACACGCCTCGACCCTTCGACGAGATAGGCCTCGATCTGGGCGCGAACGTCTTCGAACGGCCGCTCAGCGCCGGCGATCCGGCGCCCGAGCCGTATGATGTGAAAGCCGTAGCGCGCCTCGACCAGGGGGCTGATCTCGCCGACGTTGAGGCCGATGAGGGCGCGCGCGAACTCCGGCGTTGTCATCCCCAGCGTGACCTGTCGGAGGCTGCCGCCGGCCGTTCGCGATGGGCAATCCGAGTGAGCCGCCGCCAAAGCTGCAAACCTAGTCGGCGCTTCGAGAATTTGCTCGAGAACGGCCTGGGCACGCTGGCGCGCCGCCGCATAGGCGGCAGGCCGATCACGCCGGGCGGCAATCAGAACATGAGAGCACTCGTAGACGTCCGGGAAACGGAACCTGGCTCTGTTCTGCTGGTAGTAGCGACGGCAACTGGCTTCGTCCGGCGATGGTGTCTTCACCTGGGCCTCGATCAGGCCGCGAACCAGCGCTTCCTCGTCGGTCTCCCTTCGCCCCGCACCGTCCACGATGGGGCCCGCCTGAACACGGCAAGCCTTCGCCTCCTGCAGGAGAAGCTCTCGCACAGCCAAGGCGCGCGCCGCGGCGAGAAAGGCCGCAATGGGCGTCGGCGCGGGATGGTTCTGGGCCTCGCGCGAGATGGCATCGTGCGGGATGGTGACACCGTTGACGCGCACCGGAACTCGTTTGGCGGCCGCAAGCGCCGCCTGGGGCGAGCAGCTCATGTTTCACTCCGCATGCTGCATGGTCCGGCGCGGGGCAGGCGGTGCGTAGAGACCGCCACCGGAGCGCACCACCTGGTAGCCTCGCCGTCCCAAGTACCAGATCGGCGCGCTCCACACGTGCACCAGCCGCGTGAAGGGGAACAGCAGGAAGATCGTCATGCCAAGGATGAGGTGCGCCTTGAAGATCGGATGGGCGTCGGCCGCCAACCTCCAGGCATCGCCGTTGAGCAGCAGGGTGCCCTGCGCCCAGTTCATAAACCTCACCATCGCCTGGCCGTCGAGATGTCCGAGGGAGACCGGAATGGTGGCCAGCCCCAGCAGCAGTTGCGCGAACAGGACAAGCAGGATGGCGATGTCGCCGAACGACGAGGTGGTGCGGATGCGCGCATCGAACAGGCGCCGGTGCGTCAACAGCGCGATGCCCATGAGACAGACGAGCCCGGCGATGCCGCCAATCCAGATCGCCATCAGCTGCTTAAAAGTGTGGCTGATGCCAATTGTGTCGAATACCCAGATCGGCGTCAGCAGGCCGACGAAGTGGCCGAAGAAGATGACCAAGATCCCCAGATGGAACAGGTTTGAGCCCCACATCAGCTGGCGGCGCCGCAACAGTTGGCTGGAGCCGGATTTCCAGGAGTACTGCTCGCGGTCAAAGCGCAGCAGGCTCCCGAGCAGGAACACTGTCAAGCACAGGTAGGGATACCAACCGAACGCGAGGTGATCGATGATGTCGCCCATGGGGCCTCCTCAGGCGCGGTTCAAGGAGCTGATGGTGATGATTGGGCGCTTTGGCTCCGGCACGGGAATCCCGGGTGCCGGGCGCCGCGCCGCGCGCAGCTTGGCGGCCAGGCCGTCCTTGCCGCACTGAGCGGCGGCCGCTGCGGCAGGACCGAACGTAACTTCCTCTTCCTGCCAGGCCGCATCGATCGCGGCAAGATCGTTGGGATCCTCGGCTGGCTCGGCGGCCGGAGCCGCGAGCACGTCGTCTTGCGGCTCGAGCTCGGCCAGCGCCTGGGCACAGGCGAAGACCGCGGCGTAGGCCGACTCGCGCTGATCGAGGCGCTGTCGGATCGCTTGCAGCACATGGGACGTTTCGCCGAGCAGCTCGCACGCCTCGGCCTCGGGGATCTGCGACAGGAATTCCAGAAATACCGGCAGGTGATCCGGCAGCTCGCTCGCGCTCAGGTGAAGGCTATGGCGCTCGTAAAGCGCCGCCAGGTCCACCATCGCTTGGCCACGGTCGCGGCTCTCGCCGTGCACGTGTTCGAAGAGATGCAGCGACAGGGAGCGCGTGCGATCAAACAGCAGGACGTAGCGTTCCTGGAGATCGTAGAGATCCGCATCGGCGATCTCATCGAGGATCCGATCCAGGCGGCCGCGGTGCTTTGGCGGCAGGCGCGCCCCGGCGTCGAGCGCCGCGCGCATTTCCCCCACCGCAGCTTGCAGCTCGGCGGTGGGATAGCCAAGGATGGCCGAGAGCACTTTGAGCGTCTTGCGCATCTAGGCGACCTCCATCGGTGTCTTGGCCTTCCTCCTCGGGCCGCCGAACAGGCCCGTCCCGGTGCGGCCGCTTGCGCAGCCGTTACCGAAGGAAAAGCCGCACGATCCTCTGAGCTCGTAGGCATCCTCGCCCACCTCCCGATGCACGGTCGGGATCACGAAGCGGTCCTCATAGTTGGCGATCGCCATGATCTGGTACATATCCTCGATCTGCTGGCCTGCGAGGCCGACCCTGCGAGCTATGCCCTCGTCGATCACGCCGTCGATGGTCTTGGCCCGCATGTAGGCCCGCATGGCGAGCATGCGCTCGAGCCCGCGCGCGATCGGTTCCTCATCGCCCGCGGTCAGCAGGTTGGCTAGATACTTGAGCGGGATGCGCAGCGAACGAACGTCGGGCATGGCGCCGTCGCTTCCCATCTTGCCTGCCTCGGCCGCCGACTGAATAGGCGATAGCGGCGGCACGTACCACACCATCGGCAGCGTGCGGTACTCGGGATGCAACGGGAAGGCGACCTTCCATTCCATCGCCATCTTCCAGATCGGCGATCGTCGTGCCGCCTCGAGCCATAGATCCGGCACGCCGTCGGCGCGCGCCTGCGCGGCCACGCTTGGCTCGTTGGGGTCCAGGAAAATGCCGAGCTGTGCCCCGTAAAGGTCCTTGTCGTCCATGACGCTCGCGGCCTTCTCAATGCCATCGGCGTCATAGAGCACGACGCCGAGATAACGGATGCGCCCGACGCACGTCTCCGAGCACACCGTCGGCTGGCCGGCCTCGATGCGCGGATAGCAGAAGATGCATTTCTCGGATTTGCCGCTCGACCAGTTGTAATAAATCTTCTTGTAGGGGCAACCCGCAACGCACATGCGCCACCCGCGGCACTTGTCCTGGTCGATGAGGACGATGCCGTCCTCCTCGCGCTTGTAGATGGCACCGGAGGGGCAAGTTGCCACGCACGCCGGGTTGAGGCAGTGCTCGCATAGGCGCGGCAGGTACATCATGAAGGTGTTTTCGAACTGGCCGTAGATCTCCTTCTGCACGCCATCGAAGTTGATGTCGGCTGCGCGCTTGGCGAACTCGCCGCCCAGGATCTCCTCCCAGTTTGGTCCCCAGTGGATTTTCTCCAAGCGCTCGCCGGTGATGAGCGAGCGCGGGCGTGCGGTCGGCGAGGCCTCGAGCGCGGGTGCATTCTGCAGGTGCTCGTAGTCGAAGGTGAAGGGTTCGTAATAGTCATCGATCTCGGGCAGGTCCGGGTTGGCGAAGATCTTGGCCAGCACGCGCCACTTGCCGCCCATCTTCGGCTCGATCCTGCCGTTCTTCTTGCGCCGCCAACCCCCGTTCCAGCGCTCCTGGTTCTCCCACTCCTTGGGATAGCCGATGCCGGGCTTGGTCTCGACGTTGTTGAACCAGGCGTATTCCATGCCCTCGCGGTTCGTCCAAACGTTCTTGCAGGTGACCGAGCAGGTGTGACACCCGATGCATTTGTCGAGATTCAACACCATGCCGATCTGCGCACGGATTTTCATGGTCTCACCGTCATTTCAGTGCAATCGATCGCGTTTGCTTGCCATCAGGCTTGGCGATGGCATGGTCATGTGTCATTTGCCGCATCTGGGTTTGTGGAGAAGCGAGCGACTGCGTTCTTGACGGCTCGCTCAAGCACATCCGGGCCAAACTCGGGCGCGCCCCACGCCCAACCGGCCATGGCCAGTGAGACGGGGGGTTTTTCAAGGTGCAACAGGGGTTGGGCAAGGTTTGATCGGAGGTCATGGCCGCACCGCCTTGGCGATCGGAGGGTCCAGCCAGTCCACCTTCGCCAGCTTGCGCACGATGACGAACTCGTCGCGGTTGGTGCCGATCGTGCCGTAGTAGTTGAACGCGTAGGATAGCTGGGCGTAGCCGCCGATCATGTGGGTGGGCTTCACTGTCGCGCGTGTCACCGAATTGTGGATGCCGCCGCGCTGGCCGGTCATTTCCGAGCCCGGCACGTTCACGGTCTTCTCCTGCGCGTGATACATGAGGCACATGCCCTGTTTCACCCGCTGGGAGACCACCGCGCGTGCCACCAATGCGCCGTTGGAGTTGTACGCCTCGATCCAGTCGTTGTCGGCGATGCCGGCATCGGCCGCGTCCTTCTCGCTGATCCACACGATCGGTCCGCCGCGGCTCAACGTGAGCATCAGCAGGTTGTCCGTGTAGGTCGAGTGGATTCCCCATTTCTGGTGCGGGGTGATGAAATTGAGGACGATCTGTCTCTCACCATTGGGCTTTGTGTCGATCACCGGCTTGACCGAGCGTGTGTCGATGGGCGGCCGGTAGACACAGAGCGCCTCGCCGAAGGCGCGCATCCACAGATGGTCCTGATAGAGCTGCTGGCGGCCGGTGAGCGTGCGCCACGGGATCAGCTCGTGCACGTTGGTATAGCCGGCATTGTAGCAGACTTTCTCCGACTCGAGCCCTGACCAGATCGGCGAGGAAATGATCTTGCGCGGCTGGGCGACCAAGTCGCGGAAGCGGATCTTCTCGTCCTCCTTGGGCGCAGCGAGATGCGTGTGTTGGCGCCCGGTGAACTCGCCGAGCGATGCCCAGGCCTTTACCGCCACCTCGCCGTTGGTCTCAGGCGCCAGCGTGAGGATCACCTCGGCGGCGTCGATATCGCTGTCGATCTTCGGCAAGCCCTTGGTGGGCCCATCGTCGGTGTTCACGCCGTTGAGACGCTTGAGGAAGTCGACCTCGTGCTCGGTGTTCCAGGCCATGCCCTTGCCGCCGTTGCCGAGCTTCGACATGAGGGGCCCAAGCGATGTAAAGCGCTGGTAGAGGTTGGGGTAGTCACGGTCGACCACCGTGACCGACGCCATGGTCTTGCCGGGCACCGGCTCACATTCGCCGCGCTTCCAGTCCTTCACATCGAGGGCCTGCGCCATCTCCGCAGGCGTGTCGTGCAGAATGGGGGTGAGCACCAGGTCGTTCTCGACGCCGAGCACCTCGGGGGCAACCTCGGAGAATTTCTTGGCAATTGCCTTGTAGATCTCCCAGTCGCTCCTGGACTCCCACACGGGGTCCACCGCTCCGGTAAGGGGGTGGATGAAGGGGTGCATATCGGAGGTATTGAGGTCGTTCTTCTCATACCAGGTCGCGGTGGGGAGCACGATGTCGGAGTAAACGCACGTGGTCGACATGCGGAAGTCGAGCGTCACGAGCAAGTCGAGCTTTCCTTCTGGCGCTTGCTCGTGCCAGACAACCTCGTTCGGCTTCTGCGCGCCCATCTCCCCCAGCTCCTTGCCCATGACGCCATGCCTGGTGCCGAGCAGGTGCTTCAGGAAATACTCGTGTCCCTTGCCGGAGGAACCCAACAGGTTCGAGCGCCACACAAACATGTTGCGTGGCCAGTTCTTTGGGTTGTCCGGGTCGTGGCAGGAGAGCTTGAGCTCGCCGGATTTGAGCCCATCGACGACGTAGGCCTTCGCGTCCTTGCCAGCAGCGGCGGCGCGCCTGGTGAGTTCGAGGGGATTGGCCTCGAACTGCGGCGCGGACGGCAGCCAGCCCATGCGCTCGGCACGCACGTTGTAGTCGATGAGAGCGCCGTCCCACTGGCCGGAGGGTGCGGTCGGCGAGAGGATCTCGCCTGCCCCCAGCGTCTCATAGCGCCACTGGTCGGTGTGGGCGTAAAAGAACGAGGTCGAGTTTTGCTGACGCGGCGGACGGCTCCAATCGAGCGCGAAGGCCAGCGGCAGCCAGCCGGACTGCGGCCTGAGCTTCTCTTGGCCGACGTAGTGCGACCAGCCGCCGCCGGACTGGCCGATGCAGCCGCACATCACCAGCATGTTGATGACGCCGCGATAGTTCATGTCGCAATGGAACCAGTGGTTCATC
>Ga0306920_100000999_pt1 | contig 34746 bp, 35 predicted proteins | sample flu12Cox44000170_FD_204666 | JGI IMG/M metagenome (GOLD analysis project Ga0306920, IMG submission 204666) | Lab enrichment of tropical soil microbial communities from Luquillo Experimental Forest, Puerto Rico - flux4day.12C.oxic.44.000.170 (v2)... | ecosystem: Environmental > Terrestrial >...
ATCTCGAAACTGTACTGGCATCTGTTCTCAAGCTTGTGCCTCCGGTTGATTCGCGCAACTTTTCGAAAGGTGCGCGAACTTGGAAAGTTCATCGTAATCATCGGCGTGGTCGCCACGCTGGTAGGACTCGTTATGTGGAGCGGTTTCGCACCCAAATGGTTGGGCCGACTACCTGGCGACATTCGGATCGAACGCGGAAATTCCTCGTTCTATTTTCCCATCATTACCTGCATCGTTCTGAGCATTGTCTTGAGCTTGCTTCTGTCGCTCTTTTCAATTTTCCGACGCTGAAATTTTCAACGGCTGCCGCTTCAAGCGCTGTAACCACGGGCACTTGGCCCGTCTGATCTTGCGAGTTGTCCAGCCATGTGCGAACGGGCCACAGGGCCGTGGCTACAGCGACTACGCAAAACAGACTCGAGAAACATGTGAGGGCGCTTCTTCGCTGCCAGCGCTGCCCTCGAATGCAATCTTCACCGGTCTCAGGCGGGGCGATCGTAAGCGATGTGATGATCATTGGGCAGGCGCCCGGTCCGCGGGAACCAACGTTGAAACGACCGTTTGCGCACGCTGCTGGCAAAACGCTTTTCCGTTGGTTCGAACAATTTTGCAGCTTGGACGAACCGGCCGTTCGATCGAAGATCTATTTCGCCGCTGTCTGCCGTTGTTTTCCCGGCAAAAATTCCGGCGGCACCGACCGCGTCCCCGCGCCGGATGAGATTCGCAACTGTGCGTTGTGGCTGGATGATGAGATTCGGATTTTGCAGCCGCGTCTCATTATTCCCGTCGGCCGACTAGCGATCGTGCAATTCATCGACTGTGCAAAATTGGAGGACGTAATTGGCCGCAAATTTCGCGTCGTGCATGCGAGCCACCGCTTTGATCTGATACCGTTGCCGCATCCTTCCGGCGCATCGCCCTGGCACAAAATTCCGCCCGGTAAAGCACTTACCGAGCGCGCGCTCAAATTGATTGCGCGACACCCCGCAATCCGTCTACTGCATTAATCTGGAAACCAGCAATCCATGAATTTTCTGGAGAGTCATTCACTCTTTTCTTGGTTTCCTGGTTTCCTGATTCATCTTTTTCCGAATGTCTTCAATTCCAGTTCGCGCTGACATTCCCGATTCGGACAAATGGGACCTGACACATCTGTTCGCGGACGTGAGCAAATGGCGGGAGGATTTTGCCTGGCTACAGCGCGAGTATCCAAAGCTGGAACAGTGGAAAGGCAGAGTGGGGGAATCAGCCCAAACATTGGCTGAGCTTCTCGAGTTTGAGAAGGCGCTCGAGCAGAAAACGGAACGCGTCTATCACTACGCGTCGCTGCAAGTTGCCGAGGACAGTACAAACAACGAATACCTCGCGCGGATCGGCCAGGTTCAAAATCTGATCACCAAAATTGGTGAGGCAGCGGCGTTTGTTGTTCCCGAAATCCTCGCGATCGATGATGAACGATTCGGAAAATTCCTTGCCGATCCGGCGTTGAAAGATTGGCGGATCAAGCTACGCAAAATCCGACGAATGAGACCGCATGTGCTTTCAGTGCTCGAGGAACGTCTCCTGGCCTTGAGCAATGTTGCGCTCAGCGGGTACGACGACACATTTTCCCAGCTCACCGATGTGGACATGAAGTTCGGTGTGCTCGTCGACGAAACCGGACTGGAGCGACCGCTTACCCAAAGCTCGTTCAGCTCGTTTCTGGTCAAGCGCGACCCTGACCTGCGCAAACGCGCTTTCCATCAGTTCTATGCGGAATTTCGCGATCACCAGTACACGCTGGCCGCGTCGTTAGCCTATTCAGTGAAGGCGGACGCGTTTCAGGCCAGAGCCCGGCACTATCCATCCGCGATTGAGGCGGCGCTGTTTCCGGATGATGTGCCGGACGCCGTGTATGACGGCCTGATTCGATCTGTCCGCGCGAATCTTAAACCGCTGTTTCGATATTTCGATTTTCGCCGTCGGGTCCTCGGTTTGGCCGAGCTGCATTACTGCGACACGTACGTTCCGCTCGTTGCGGAGATCCAGACTAGATTCACTTTCGATGAAGCGATCGAAATGGTGTTGGACGCGCTCGCCCCGCTAGGAAAGGAATACGTCCAGGTGCTCGCAGAAGGCCTGCGCTCGGGACGCTGGTGCGATCGATACGAAAACAAAGGCAAACGCAGCGGGGCCTTCTCAGCCGGCAGTTACGGCGCGCCGCCTTACATTCTTATGAATTATAAGGATGACGTGTTCGCGGATGTGTACACGCTTGCGCACGAGGCAGGCCATTCGATGCACAGTTGGTTCTCACAAAGTTCGCAGCTCTTTCAAGACTACGAATATCCGATCTTTCTCGCCGAGGTTGCATCGACGTTCAACGAGGAATTGCTGACCCATCATCTGCTTCAAACTACGGACGATCCGAAGATGCGCGCTTACATCATCAACCGTGAAATCGATGATCTGCGCGGCACCCTGTTCCGACAGACCATGTTTGCCGAATTTGAAAGAATTATCCACGCCATCGAGGAAAGCGGCGATGCGCTGACCCTCGATGTTTTCAAATCGGAATATCACAAGCTGCTCGAAGCTTATTTCGCTGAAAATTTCGTGCTCGATTCCGAGCTTGATCTGGAATGTCTCCGCATCCCGCATTTTTATCACGCGTTCTACGTCTACAAATACGCCACCGGAATCTCTGCTGCTGTCGCATTATCGCAGCGCGTGCTTTCCGGGCAGCCAGAAAGTGTCGAGGCTTATCTGAAGTTCCTGCGTTCAGGAGGCTCCAAATTCCCGCTTGAGACGTTAAAGGCTGCGGGCGTGGACATGACATCGCCCGCGCCGATCGACAGCACATTGCAGTTGTTCGAACGCCGGCTCGGAGAATTAGAAGCGCTGTTGCTCTAGCCTTTCGTTCTAGTCGTCGTCCTCCTCCTCGCCCTCGATCGGTCGTATTTGGCGGACGAGGACGACCACGAGCAGGAGGACGATTTGGCTGCGGCTTGGTCACTCCTTGTTTATCCTTTGGCGATGCGCTTGGAAAGCAACCGACTGCTGCAGCGATTGAAACCGCTGTTTCAGGAGAATTTTGAAAAGCTTGGCGAACTCGGCGCGGCGGTTTCGATTTGGCAAAACGGTAAACCGCTTATTGATCTTTACGGCGGATTTTGCGACGCCGGTCGCGAGAAACCGTGGACGGCCGACACGCTCGTGCTGGTCTGGTCTGCAACGAAAGGAATTGGCAGTGCGTGCGTACTGCATGCGTTGCAACGACAAAAGGTTGAGCTCAACCGGCGCGTGGCAGAGTTTTGGCCCGAGTTTGGGCAGGCAGACAAAGACAAGATCACGCTCGGAGAATTGCTTTCGCACCAGGCGGGGCTTTGTGCTTTGGATCAGCGCGTTGGCGTGCTCGATTACGATGGAGTGATACGGGCGCTGGAAGCGCAAACGCCTTTGTGGGCGCCGGGAACTGCACATGGTTATCACGCACGTACGTTTGGATTTCTTCTCGACGAACTCATGCGACGTATAACTGGAAAAACGCTGTCCGAATATTGGAAGGAAAATTTTGCGGAGCCGCTCGAACTGGATTTTTGGATCGGCTTGCCGGAAAACGAGAATTCGCGAGTAGCCACGATTTACGCTGCCAAAAGCGGCAGGCCGCCGCAGCCCGCAAAATTTTATCGAGACCTTGTTACGCCCGGCACCTTGGCTAGAAGGACTTTTACGTCGCCCTACGGGTTGAACGTCATCAGCAAGATGAATGATCCTCACATCCGGGCGCAGCCGAATGTTTCCTTCGGCGGCATTGGGAGCGCCTCAGCGCTTGCAAAATTCTACTCCGTGCTCGCTAACGGCGGAGAATTGAATGGCCAGATTTTCTCTTCACCGGAAACAATCCGACGAATGACAACGACACTATCGGACGGCGTGGACTGCGTTTTCCAAATACAAACCGCATTCTCGGCCGGGTTTATGAAAGACTCACGAGATGCAGCGCGGAGGATGTTCGGACCATCTGCAACATCGTTTGGACATCCCGGTGCGGGCGGCAGTCACGCTTTTGTCGATCCGGAAAACAAGATCGCATTCGCATACGTAATGAACCAGATGGAACAATCGGTTCTGCCGAACCAGAAATCGCTGCGATTGATCGACGCAGTTTACGGCCTTCTGTAGCGGCGCGCTCCGAGCGCCGAATCTGAGGGACGGCCGTCGTAGACCTCTGCTACGGTCATTCGCCGATGGTGGTGATGAAAACTTTTCGCCGGTGCGGAACCCGGCGATGTTCAAATAAGAAAATGCCCTGCCATGTCCCGAGCTGCGTTTTGCCGTCCACAAGCGGCACGGTTTCGCTGGTGCGGGTCAGGACCATGCGGATGTGTGACGGCATGTCGTCGCTGCCTTCCGCATCGTGCGTGAAGTAATCGGCATCTTCCGGCACCAGGCGCTCGAAAAATTGTTCCAAATCGCGCCGCGCGGTAGGGTCGGCGTTTTCCATCATGACAATACTGCAACTCGTGTGCTGAACAAAAACGGTGATGGTTCCGTTTTGGATGCCACACTTGTCGATCTTCGACTCAATCTGATCGGTGATTTCGTAGAGGCCCTTGCCGTGGGTGCGCACTTCGAGTTGGTCGTGATAAACGTGCATTTGTGAACACCTCAGTTTCTGTCATGTCGAGCGGAGTCGACACATCTCTGTTCAAATGGGAGTGCGGTGCAACTAACAACCAGAGATTGCTCCACTTCGTTTAGAATGACAACCATCGCAGAAATGAACGTCGGATTTCCGCGCGTTGATCTCTGTGCCGGCTGATGGCCTATTTAGGTTGGTGCAAGGCGATATCGAGCGCGTGCTGTTTGATGGGACGGCAATTCACAAACGGCTCGATGAAATGGCGGCGCAAATCACGGCCGACTACCCCGACCGCGAACTGACGGTGATCGCAATTCTGACCGGCAGCCTGATGCTTATGTTGGATCTGATGCGCCGAATTCCGCTTCCCTTGAAATTGGATTGCCTGAGCGTGGTCAGTTACCACGGACGGGCCCAAACGAGCGGCGAAGTCATTTTCAAACAGTTGGCCGTTCCCGATCTAGCCGGCCGAGACGTTTTGATTCTCGATGATATTTTAGATACTGGCCACACGCTTGCGGCCGTTCACAAAAAGCTGGAAAGGGCCAAACCACGCAGCATTCGGGTCTGTGTGCTGCTGAGCAAAAGGAAACAGCGTGCGTGTGACGTTAATGCGGATTATGTCGGCTTTGAAATCGACGATGAGTTTGTCGTCGGTTACGGGCTCGACTTCATGGAGCGGTATCGCAACCTGCCGTACATTGGCGTGCTCAGAAAGGAATTGTTAGAGCAGTCAAACCAATGAAAGTCCGGGTGCAATTTTATGCACAGTTGCGTGAACTCATTGGAGTTCACGAGTTGGAGCTTGAGCTTCCGCAAGGCGCGACTGTTCGTGAATTACTAGGGGAAATTTATGCGCAGCAACCGGCGCTTCGCGCGCATGACAAAAGCATCTTGATCGGCGCTGGCTTGGAATTTGTCGATCGCAGTTACCAGCTGAATCCCGGGGAGGAAATCGCGATCATGCCTCCGGTGCAAGGCGGTTGAGTTTGGAACCCACGCGCATTTTGTTTCAGGTCATTAGACCGGCACGTCCTCGCCGGCGCCGCGTTTCAATGGACAAATGCCGCGCTTCTTTGAATTGGCGACGAAGTCTAGGAATTCGCGCGCTGGTGCTCCGAAGGTCATCGCCTCCGCTTTCCCGAGTGCCTGCGATGTATTTAGTCCGCTCAGATAGATAAGTTTAAAAGCCTCTTTTATTTCGTCTCGATCGTTTGCGCTAAGTCCTGCGCGCCGCATTCCGACGATGTTCAGCCCGAAGACAGAATTGCGCTCCGCCGCGATGACGAATGGTGGCAGGTCTTTTCCAAATGCGGAGCTGCCCTGCACCATCACCAATCGCCCAATATGCATGAACTGGTGAAAAGTTGATCCGCCGCCGAGAAATGCACCGTCGTCAACGCGCACATGTCCGGCCAACAAACAATTGTTCGCAATCACGACGTTTTTTCCGATAAGGCAATTGTGACCGATGTGCGCTGCGGCCATTAGAAAGTTCGTGTCGCCGATCTTCGTGGCGCTGCCGTCGGGGCTGCCGCGATGAATCGTGCAGTACTCGCGGATGATGTTGTCGTTCCCAATTTCAACTTTGGCTTTTCGTTCTGGCGAAAACGAAACATCCTGCGGCGGCGCGCCGATGATAACCCCGTGTCCAATAAAATTTCCGCGGCCGATAACGACCTCGCCTTCGATCACCACGTGCGATTGTACGATCGTGTTGTCGCCGATTGTCACATCTGGCCCAACGATTGAAAATGGACCGATTTCCGCACCCTGGCCGATTTTCGCATTCGGATCGACGATTGCAGTGGGATGAATGTTCGCGTTCGTCATGTTTCGGATTTCTGTCATTACAACACACCGGCCTCTTTGAAGCTGAAGTAACCAGTACTCGCGTTCGATGGCGCGCCGATAATGATGTGATCGAGCAATTTGATTTGCAAAAGCTCGGCCGCTTCGGCCAGGCGTCGCGTCAGGCTGTGGTCAGTCTGGCTGGGCGACGGATCACCTGATGGATGATTGTGCACGACAATGACTGCGTAGGCTGAATACGTGGGCGCGGGTCGAAAAATCTCCCGCGGATGCGCGATGCTTTCATTCATGCTTCCGACCGACACCGATTCGACTCGCATCAAACGGTAACGTGTGTCGAGCAGGACAACGCGCAATGATTCAGTCCGCAGCATCCGCATTTCGTCTCCCAGCAGTTTGTAAATCAATTCCGGTGAATCGAGTTTTTGCTGGGACACCGGTTCCTGCGTGAAGCGTTTTCCTAAATTGAACGCCGCCACCAGTTCCAATGCTTTCGCCGGACCGATCCCTTTGATTTCGCTCAGTTCCTTGACGGAGCAACGGCTCAGCTCCGCGAACGATTTATATTTGGCGAGCAACTCACGAGCGACATCCACCACGTTCATGCCGCGCCGGCCGGTGCGCAGTAATATCGCGATCAGTTCCGCGTTGCTAAGAGCGTCCGCGCCTCGTGCAAGCAACTTTTCCCGCGGCCGCTCGTCCTGCGGCATTTCGCGGATTTTAAGCTGCGACATATGTCGAATCTGGAGGGCGGAGCTCCTGCGACGCCAAATCACGGTCTCGCAGAGCTCGACCCTCCACTCAAGGGAAGTTCAGACGCGAAGTCGATAGAACATGTCGCACAACGCATCACCGAGCGAGAACAATGCGTCGGTGTAGCGATTCGGCGCGATGCCATCGAATGCGCATTGCGCTTTGCGGATCAGATCGCTGCCCGATGCGATTGACTCGTTTAACGCCCCGTTGTTCGCGCCATTCTTGAGCAGCTCAATCATTTCTTCGACCTTTTCGTCCAGCACAAGCTGGCAACAACGTTCGCGTTCAAACTCCGACGCGGAACGGAGGAAAATCAAAACGGGCAATGTGAATTTGCCTTTGCGCAAGTCCGTCCCGAGCGTTTTGCCGGTCATACTCTCCGTGCCGGCGAGATCGACACAATCATCATAAATCTGATAAGCCGTCCCAATTTGGAATCCAAAATCCTTGAACGTTCCGATCACTTTCGGATCGGCATCGCTGATAATGGCAGCCAGTTCGGCTGCCGCCGAGAAAAGTGATCCGGTTTTCATCTGCACGATCCGCAAATAATCCTCAACGGTCAGGTTAAGATCGAACCTGCGCTGCGTTTGAATCATTTCGCCCGAGCAAACCGTCGTCGCCGTACGCGCGATTGCGCGGCCGATATCGGAATTTTCAAAATTTGTCGATAGCGTCAGCGCGTGCGCGAAAAGACAGTCGCCGAGTAGAACGCTCAGCGAATTTCCCCAGCGCGCGTTTGCGGTCGGTTGTGCTCGGCGCTGCTCTGCTTCGTCCATCACATCGTCATGTACCAGCGTTGCGATGTGAATGAGCTCAACGATTACAGCGAGATCCACGTGTCCGGAATCAATCTTCCCCGTGGCGCCTCCGGCAAGCAGAGCCAGTAGTGGCCGAAGGCGTTTGCCCTGGCTGCCGAGTGCGTAGACGACATAACCTTCGATTGCAGGATCAAATGCCGAGGCCTGTTGAGCGATGCGCGTCTCGACTTGCTCAAGATGCGGTTGAACTAGCTTTGCAACTTCAGCTAAACGATGCGCAGGCGGGCTGCTCGCCTTCGCAACTGCGCGGCGACTCGTGCTCCGGTCCGTGCGGGCGAAGAGTTCCACGAGCCGAGAATAACGGGGTGGTCATATTAGAGCAAGCCTCTACCTTCGTTTCTGCCCAACATTGCGAGTTGGCGACGGCGAATCCATCCTTTGGCGGACAAAACGCTGACGCTACCTTCTCCGCTGCCAGGATTCGCTCCCGTATTTTTGCTGGGCTAATTCTTGCGCGCGCTGGAAAATTTGTTCGTTGATCTCGAACTCACTGCAGTTAGCCGACAGAGTCGCCGCAAATTTTTGAGCGAGGTCAGTCTTCATAGTGATTCCTTGAATGCTTCCTTGCTGCAACAAACCGCGGCGAGTACGGCGTTGTGCCGCCCCGGCGATCTTGCGACCATCCATCATAAGGTCGGCGCGAACCGGATTCGCGAAGCAATTGCAGCCGCTGCCGCTGACGGCGGTGTGCTTCCAGAGCGCAATCCCGCCGGGGTCAACGCTCCCGGCTACAACGGCGCGTTCAGCAACTCCGTTTAAGGCGTCGGCTAAAGCGCGATGAATTTTTTCGTAGATAGCGATTGATGCTTCATCAAACGCCGGATCGCTCGCCGGAATCACAATCGAGTAGGTAAGGTCGTCTCCGTGAAAAACGATTCCGCCGCCGGTCCAACGCCGAATTAAATCGCGCTCAGCGGCGTGAATCGCCACATCGGAAAACTTGCCGAAATATCCGAACGACAGGGCAGGGGAACGCCAGCGATAGAAACGAATAGTTGGGACTACTGCTGCTTCTAACAGGGCTTCATCGATCGCCATGTTCATCGCCCCCGAGTGCGGCACTGCATCGTTGCAAACATTAACTGTGCCGAACATCGACATCTCGCGATCAGGCCCTCGGTTCATCTCGGCCGGAGATAATGACTGCACGGTAAAGCGATGCGAGGACGCGCACGCACTCCAAACCCTTCGCGAAATGAAGCTCGCGTCGGTGGCAGATTTCGCGCGAAGTGCTTTGGGAGTGCAATGCGTCTTCGCATCGCTTTCATTCCCTGACTCATGTCATGAACGTCGCGATATTTCTTCCAGGATTGCCGCCACGGCTTCACGTGGTTGCGGATGCCCGGTAATGGGCCGCCCGATCCCGATGTAGTCTGCGCCTGCTTCAATTGCTTCACGTGGAGTCATGAACCGTTTCTGGTCGCCCGGTTCCGCCCAGCTTGGCCGAATTCCCTGGACGGCAATTTTGATTCTGTTTCCGAACTCACGGCGAAGCAGTTTGATTTCAAGCGGACTGGCCACGACGCCGTCGATGCCTGATGCTGCGCCTAACTTCGCCAGACGGATTACTTGGTCCTCGACGCTATCCGTGATTCCAATTTCGCGCAGAGTTTGTTCCGTGGCGCTGGTTAACACAGTCACTCCCAGGACGAGCATGTCGTCGGCGCGAGCGGCAGTCGCGGCGCGAATCATTTCGGTGCCGCCGCTCAAATGAATCGTGAGCATCCGCACTCCGAGAGTGCTCGCGGACTCAACGGCCCGCGCGACGGTGTTGGGGATATCGTAGAGCTTCAGATCGAGCCAGACCTTCGCGCCCGTGGCCAAAACCGCGCGCACAATTTCCGGGCCTTCGGCCGTGTAAAGTTGAAGCCCGATTTTGAAAAAAGAGATCTCGCCACGGAGCTGCTCAACAATCTCGAGCGCCCCCTCCTTTGTGGGCACGTCCAGCGCCACGATGATTTTGTCACGAACGTTTGTCATGGTCGGCGAAGTCGAAACATCTCTGTATTTCGACCAAGAGTAAGAGATTCCTCGACTTCGCTCGCAATGACAGAGCAAATTGCAGGTTATGCAAATCATCGCTCCCGCGAAGATCAATCTTTCGCTGAGAGTTCTCGGCCGCCGTAGCGATGGCTTTCACGAAATCGAGACCTTCATCGCGCCGATTTCGATTTGTGACGAGATCAAGATCGAGCAGCGCTCCGGCAAACAGAAGATCGCGTTTCGGTGCGATGATTCGTCGGTGCCCAAAGGCGAAGACAATATTGTGGTGCGTGCAGCGAACGTGTTCTTCAAAGAAACAAAGATCACCAGCGGTATCTTTATCGAGCTCAAAAAGAGAATTCCACACGGCGCCGGTCTTGGTGGAGGAAGCAGCGACGCCGCTTCCACTCTGCTGGGGCTCGACGAAATGTTCGAAACGAATTTGCCCCGTGAAGCACTGGCGAAAATGGCGGAAATGATTGGATCGGACGTTCCATTTTTCATTTTTCAATCCGCTGCGGTTTGCAAAGGCCGCGGCGAACTCGTGACTCCGACCAGATTGTGCGGAAAATTATTAGTGTTGTTGCTGAAGCCTGCGTTCGGCGTGCCTACGCAGTGGGCCTACTCTCGGTGGCGAGATTCGCGGGAAATTCCAGACGTCTCGTACGCTTCTCGAGCATTCGACGGCCTAACGTTCGTGAACGATCTGGAGCGCCCGGTTTTCGAAAAATTTGTTTTTCTGGCGCAAATGAAAATGTGGTTGCTCAAGCAACGAGAAGTCGGCGTCGCGCTGATGTCCGGGTCGGGTTCCACGGTCTTCGCGGTGATTCGCGACCATGCAGATGTCGATCGGTTGGCCACGCGCGCAAAAGCGGAACTGGATCCAGAGCTTTGGTCCTGTGTCTGCGAAACGCGATGAACGTAGTCTGGGGAGCGCACGCGCCTCGCGTGTCGCGATTGGCGCCCTCGCCAATCGCCAGGAGAATCTCAGATAGGGTTGAACCGTGTTGCACGGGGGGATTTTGGCGAGGGCGCCAAAACCTGCACGCGAGAGCGCGTGCGCTCCCCGGAAACAGCAAACGGGCCAAGCTATTCGCCGAGTCGCTGGCGGAATTGTGCGCGGGCGTATTCGCGGTTGAGCTTCGCAATGAAACTGGCGCTGATCTTGGCGGGACACACCGCTTCGCACTCATAAGTGTTCGTGCAATTGCCGAACTTTTCTGCGTCCATCGCCCGCACCATTTTCAGCACGCGTCGCTCGCGTTCGGGTCCGCCCTGCGGCAAAGACGATAAGTGCGAAACTTTCGCAGCCGCAAAAAGCATTGCCGATCCGTTCGGGCACGCTGCTGCGCACGCGCCGCAGCCGATGCACGCTGCCGCTTCCATTGCCAGGTCTGCGTCGTGTTTGGGAATGAGAATTGAATTCGCCTCTGGCGCTGAGCCTGCGCGCGCGGAGATGAATCCGCCGGCCTGCACGATCCGATCGAGCGCACTGCGGTCGACCGCCAGATCTTTGACGATCGGAAACGAGCCGACCCGAAACGGTTCGATGGTGATGGTTTCGCCGTCCCGAAATTTTCGCATGTAAAGCTCGCACACAGCCCCCGGATGATCAGGCCCATGAGCTTCACCGTTGACCGTGAGCGAGCAGGTACCGCAAATCCCTTCCCGGCAATCAGAGTCGAACGCGACGGGTTCCCCGCCGGTCCGAATTAATTTCTCGTTAAGGATATCGAGCATTTCGAGAAACGACGTGTCCGGCGAAATGTCGCGCACGTCGTAATTCACGAGCTTGCCGGGGGACTTCGCGTCGCGCTGTCTCCAGATTTTCAACTTAAAGTTCATGGCATTAGGTCATCCTGAGCGGAGCGCAGCGGAGTCGAAGGATCCCGCGGATGTACGCAGCGTTTTGCACCGGGATTCCTCGACTTCGCTCGGAATGACAGAAGGGTTCTTCATTTATAGCTCCTTTGCGCCAGATGCACGGTCTCGAAATGCAACTGTTCGCGATGCAATTTCGGAGGCTGAGCGTCGCCTTGAAATTCCCACGCAAACACCACCGCGTGGTTCTCGTCGTCGCGGAGTGCTTCGCCATCGGGCGTTTGATGTTCCTCGCGGAAATGTGCTCCGGCAGATTCGTCGCGCTCCAGCGCATCAATGCACATCAGCTCGGCGAATTCCAGGAAATCCGCGACGCGCCCGGCACGTTCCAGTGATTGGTTGTAATCTTTTTCGTCTCCCGGCACGCGCACGTCGTGCCAAAATTCTTCACGCAGTTCGGGGATTTTTCGGAGCGCTTCGCGCAATCCTTGTTCGTTACGCGACATTCCGCATTTGTCCCAGAGAAGAAGGCCGAGCTCGCGATGGAACGAATCCGCGGAGCGCGTGCCGTTGACCTTTAGCAATTTCTCGACACGCGCACGGACACTCTGCTCGGCTCGCTCAAACTCGGGAGATTCGGGTGACGGCCGTTTCCCCATCTGACCGGCGAGATAATTCGGCAGCGTGTTGGGCAAAACAAAATAACCGTCAGCCAGGCCTTGCATAAGCGCGCTGGCCCCGAGTCGGTTTGCGCCGTGATCGGAAAAATTGGCTTCGCCGATCACGAACAGGCCGGGCACATTGCTCATCAATTCGTAATCGACCCATAGACCGCCCATTGTGTAATGCACGGCGGGATAAATTCGCATCGGCACCTTGTAGGCGTCCTCGCCGGTAATCTTTTTGTACACGTGAAACAAGTTTCCGTAGCGCTCACGAATCGTGTCTACGCCTAGTCGTTTGATCGAATCGGCAAAATCAAGGTACACGCCGCGTCCGCCCGGACCGACGCCACGGCCTTCGTCGCAAACTTCCTTCGCTGCGCGCGATGAAATGTCGCGCGGCGCAAGATTGCCGTAGCTGGGATATTTTCGCTCTAAATAATAATCACGTTCCTCTTCGGGAATTTCGCTCGGCGGCTTGAAGCGATCTTCCTTGCGTATCGGAACCCAGACACGCCCATCGTTGCGCAGCGACTCCGACATTAGCGTGAGCTTCGACTGATAGTCGCCGCTCACGGGGATGCACGTGGGATGAATCTGTGTGAACGATGGATTTGCAAAGAGGGCGCCTCTTTTGTAAGCGCGATATGTCGCCGTCACATTGCTGCCGCGCGCATTCGTCGACAGATAGAACACATTGGCGTATCCCCCGCTCGCGAGCACGACTGCATCCGCTGTGTGCCTCTCCATTTTTCCCGACCGCAAGTTCCGAGTGATGATTCCTTTGGCTTGTCCATTGACGATGACCAGGTCGAGCATCTCGGTGTATGGAAACATTCGCACCGTACCAGAGGCGACTTGGCGGCACAGCGCCTGGTAACAGCCTAACAAGAGCTGCTGGCCGGTTTGTCCGCGAGCGTAAAAAGTCCGTGAAACCTGTGCACCTCCGAATGAGCGATTTGCCAGGTAGCCGCTGTATTCGCGCGCGAAGGGCACGCCCTGCGCCACGCATTGATCGATGATGTTGTTAGCGATTTCAGCGAGCCGATAAACGTTCGCTTCGCGGGAACGAAAATCGCCACCCTTAATCGTGTCGTAGAACAAGCGGTAAACGCTGTCGCCATCGTTCTGGTAATTCTTTGCCGCATTAATGCCGCCTTGCGCCGCAATCGAATGCGCGCGTCTGGGCGAATCCTGAAAACAAAAACACTTCACCCGGTATCCGAGTTCACCGAGGGTCGCTGCGGCCGATCCACCGGCGAGGCCGCTGCCGACGATTATGATCTCAAGTTTTCGCCGGTTGTTTGGGCTGACCAATCGCGAATGGTCTTGATGATTTCGCCATTTTTGATCCAGCGGCCCCGACGGAACTTTGGGATCCAGTGTTCCAATCATGCTTTGAAATATCTAAAAACTATTTCGTAATGTCATTCTGAGCGGAGCGAAGCTGCAACGCAGCGGACTAGGTCCGCGAGGCCAGGCTTTCCATCTCGGACCAAATCTGGAGCGATTCACATCGGAAATAGACAGAGATGTTTCGCTTCGCTCAACATGACAGCGTCAGGTGTGAGATAAGGTCTGGTCCAGACATAACCAAACCTCGGCTATTGTTCGCCGCCCCACTTGTCTTTCTTGAATGACACGCGGCCGGATCCTTCTTCGAAAGCTTCGAAATGCTCCGGGTTCTGCCGGTAATATTTCTGGTGATAATCTTCAGCGGCCCAAAATTTCATGGCAGGCAAGATTTCGGTCACAATGGTTTTTTTGAATTTTCCGGAGCGCGAGAGCTTGTCTTTTGAAGTTTCGGCAATTTTCCTTTCGTCGGCGTTGCCATAAAAGATCGCAGCGCGATAACTTGGCCCGATATCGGTGAACTGACCGTCGGATTGGGTCGGATCGATTTGCCGCCAATAGATATCGAGCAACTGATCGTAGGAAATCTTCGCGGGGTCGTAAGTGACTTCGATTGATTCGCGATACTTCGTTTTTTCCGAGGCGACGAGCTTGTAAGTCGGGTTTGGTTCGGTCCCGCCGCAATAGCCCACCACGGTTTTGATCACGCCCGGTGCTTTGTCGAATGCCGGCTGGATGCACCAAAAACAGCCGCCGGCGAAAACGGCGGTCCTCATGCTGACCGGAAAGGGACTTTGCCCAGAGCTCGCTGTCGCAAGTGCCACGCAGCCAAAAGCGAGAAGAAAACTTCGATTCATAGTGTCTGTTTCATGTCGCTCCGGACGCGACGCTGTTCAAGATGTTTCCCTTCCGCGCGTGGATCCTCCCGAGGTTGAAGCATTGGCCAGATGTCGACATTTTCCTGTGTGATCGAACTATTGCCCGAATTGCAGGTTGCGCGTCTCGATCTTGTGGAACTTTTCGGACGCAACGCGCCGCTGCATGTGGATCTTGGCTGCGGCGATGGATCGTTTCTCTGCGAAATGGCACAACAGTCCCAGAAAAGAAATTTCCTCGGCGTCGAACGGCTCACAAAGCGTGTAGAGAAAGTTCGCCGTAAGGCGGAAAAGATCGAAAACGTGCGGGTGCTCCGCGCGGACACTTTATTCGCCGTGCGCTATCTGCTGCCTGAATCTTCAGTAGAAACCTTTTACCTGTTGTTTCCTGACCCTTGGCCGAAGCGGCGGCATCAATTCCGACGTATTTTCACGCGCGACTTTTTGGATGCAATCGCCATTGCGCTGGAACAACGCGGTATTCTGCGCGTCGCGACTGATCAGCTCAATTATTTCCATCAAATCGAACGGCTAAGCCTCGCTCACCTGCAATTTCAAGTTGCCCCGCGGTCGTCAGACGATTCCGTTCTTCCGGTAACGACGTTCGAAAGAAGATTTTGCAAGCAGGGCGCGCCGATTTATCGGCTGACGCTCCGAAAGACTTCGCCGGTTAGATAGGCTCGCGCACTCCATTCGTCGGCTGAGAAGTTCAATTCCACGGCGCCGGTTTCGTCCTGGCGAAACAGTTTGATATCGCGGGCGCGAAGTTGCTCGGCCCATTGTTCGCTGATCCGCTCGTGCTCCGGAAACTCCCTTGAGGTCGCGATGATCAAGCGCGGTCGAACGGCATCGAGAAACGGCGCCGAGCCGGAAATTCCAGAGTGATGTTGGCCTTTCACGAGGATGTCACTCTGCAGGTCCGAACCATTGCTCAACAACGCGCGCTCAGTTTCTGCGCCGATATCCGACATGAACAAAACGGATGTGCCCGGCACGATGGATAGCCGGGTAACCAGCGCTTGATCGTCCGCTGTGGCTCCTGCAAACCCGCGGGGCGGGAACAAAACATGTGCAATAGCATCGCGGGACAAATGAAAATTCTCTCCGGCAGCCAAGTCAGCAGGTTTGCGTCCGCCTCGTTCGAGTCTCGACACTATTCGGGACAGCCGTCGATGAATGAGCGAACGATCAGGCGCAGGATTATCGAGCAGACGGACGCGTGGGAAATCGCTCAACAATTGCCTGACGCCGCCGATGTGCTGCGAATCGCCGTGCGTGAGTACCAACCCGGCCAGCCGATTCACGCCGGCCCAGTGCAAATACTGGCGCACGATGCGCTCGTAACTTCGTTCGCTCCCGCAATCGATTAACCAGTTCTGGCCATTCACTCGGACGTGAACGGCCGCGCCAGCGCCCAGGTCCAGCACCGTGATCTTTGCAGAGGTCTGGCCCCAGTCAGGTTCGCCAACATAAAAGTGTCCGCCTGGAATTTGCGCGAATAGATGAACGATGCCGATGACCAGCGTGGCCAACGTCCAGTTGGCGTTATTGAAAATAAGAGCGACGCACGGCAACAGCGGCGTGGTCATCAGCGACAAAAGTGCGACGGCGAGGACAAAGAATGCGATCGGAACAACGACCAGGTTTGCCAGCAAAGAAATTGGTGTGACCAGGTGGAAATACCAAAGAATCAACGGCAATGAACCAATCCACGCCGCAAACGACACAGATGCGGCACCGCAAAGCCACTTATAGCTGGAGTGCATCCACCGACGTGGACCGCGCACCAGACTTTGTGGCAGAAAAGGATCCGGAGCCGCACGCCTCTGGAAAAGCCTGAACAACGGCTCCGCGAATAGCACAATTGCGCCGACCACCGCGAAGGAAAGCTGAAACCCGGTGGAAAACAGTTCGTTTGTATTCCAGCAGAGGATGAAGAATGAAGCTGCCGCGAGGCTGTTTGGCAGAAAGACTCGTCGTTCGAAGAAGTAACCTCCCACGAGGATTGAAGCCATCACAGCGGCGCGTAACGCCGGGATGTGTAGTCCCGTTACCGCCGCATAGAAAAAGAGCGACGGAATGATGAATGCCGCTGCTCGTTTGCGTGGCAGGCGCGCGATCGCAGCTAACACCCACAAAAGCGCTGCCACAATTCCCACATGCAATCCAGCGACGGCGAAAAGGTGAATCGTGCCGGTTTGCTGAAATGGCTCCTCAATGTCCTCTGGTGTTTCGTGTCGAATGCCAAGCACGATTCCACTGATGAAACTTCTTATCTCAGGTGCATCATCCAAACCGCGGCACAACGCGTTTTGCATCCATGTGCGCGACGCGTGTGCAGCGCGCAGAACCGGATTGCCGCCGCCGTGGCCGATCAGCGTGCCGTCCTCGGGATAACGAGCGAAGAGCATTCGACGTACATCATGCCGCGCAAGGTAAGCGCGCATATCGAATTCGCCGGGGTTTCGTGGTGGCGCGATTGGCTCGGCGATTCCAAAAAGTTTCAGCTCGTCGCCAAACTCCGGCGCGCCTTTCCAACGGACCTGCCAGACTGCGCGCGTGGATTCGTTTTTGCCTTCGAATTCAATTGATCTCAGCTTGAGCAGAAACGTTGCGAATCCACTATGCGCAATCTTCGGCTCGGTTATTACGCAACCAACTGCTGCAACAACGCGCGGCCTCTCGCCGAGTTTGTCCGCGAGCAGCTGGCCTGCGGTGTTCGTTGTCGCGAATTTGTGCAGCAGGAAAAAACCAGACGCGACGATGAGGTATGTCGCAGCCACCTTCGGCCAGCAGAGCGCAACGAGAATGCAGATTGCGAGAACTATCGCTGTTGGAATTAATACGGCAGATCGTACCGGAACGATCTCTGACGCGACAATTCCCGTCGCAGCCATCAGCGTCAGACCAATAAATGGCTGACGTGGCCCACTCAGCAGCTTCATCTACTCGGAGTTTTCGCTTATCTCGCGTTGGCAGCGCAAGCTACAATATGTTTGCATGCGACGCAGGATGATCGGCGTTAGCGGCATGATTGCTTGCATCAGCAGCGCGCCGTAATTTCTCACGTGCAGGACCTATTCGAGGAAGCGCAGGACATTGAAACCGCAAACACCGCCGCGCCGCTCGCCACACGGATGCGGCCGCGTTCTCTGGAGGAATTTGTCGGCCAGGAACACATTCTTGCGCCGGGCAAACTTTTGCGTCGCGCAATTGAAGCTGATCGCCTGCCCTCGGTAATTTTCTACGGGCCGCCCGGCAGTGGAAAGACTACGCTGGCGCGCGTCATCGCCGAGATGACGCATGCGAAATTTGTTCGGATCAGCGGTGTAGAAAGCAATGTCGCCGAAATGCGGCGTGTACTTGCCACGGCCACAAATCGGCTAAGCACATCGGGCAAAAAAACGATTTTGTTCGTCGATGAGATTCATCATTTCAACAAGGCGCAACAGGACATTCTTTTGCCCGGCGTCGAGGCTGGAAATCTCCGCCTGATCGGTGCGACCACTTACAATCCGTTCTTTTACGTAAACAGCGCACTCGTGTCGCGCTCGCAGGTTTTCCGACTCGAACCGCTTAGTGTCGAACAACTGGAGCAATTGATCGATCGTGCGTTAGCCGACAAAGAGCGCGGCCTTGGAAATTACAACGTGAAGATGGACAGGGACGCGCGCCGGCATCTGGCGAAGCTCAGTGACGGCGACGCGCGCAAATGCCTAAATGCGCTCGAAATCGGTGTGCTGACCACGCCTGCAACTTCTGTAGCCGGGGTCGGTGACCCCGGCGCCGCGATCAGCGATCGTGGCTACAACGTAATCAGTTTCACGCTCCCCGTTGCCGAGGAAAGCATCCAACAGAAGGCCGTTGTTTACGATCGCGTCGGGGACGCGCACTACGACACCATCAGCGCGTTCATCAAAAGCATGCGCGCATCGGATGAAAAGGGCGCGATGTACTGGCTGGCAAAAATGCTGCACGCTGGGGAAGATTTTCGTTTCATCGCGCGGCGGATTGTGATTTTCGCCAGCGAAGACGTTGGCCTCGCTGACCCCGAAGCGTTGCAGCTTGCGATTGCGACGCAACAGGCAGTGGAATTTGTCGGAATGCCCGAGGCGCGCATCCCTCTCGCGCACGCGACCGCTTACATGTGCGGCGCGCCCAAAAGCCGCGAAGCGTACGATTCACTGAACGCCGCGACCGAACAAATCGAGGCGGAACAAACCAAAGCGGTGCCCGAGTATCTTAAGAACAAGCATTTTCCGGTAAATCCGGAGGTGTAACCACGAATTCACACGAATGTTTTGCGCACAGCGCTTTGCCGCGCGTAAAATTCGCGTGGCTTTGGAGTGCAGCGACCCGACGCCGCTTTCGCTGCTACGGCTTCGCTTGGTCGTTCTGTCTGGTTGCGGGAAACGCGAAATCCTTGTTTAATTGTTTCCGATGCATTTTGAAGAAATTCGCGACCGGATCAGAGGGCCCGGCTTTCGTCCCTTCCGATTGCATCTGTCAGACGGACGCGCGTTCGAGGTTCCTCATCCGGAGTTCATCGCCGCTACCAGCCGTGTGATCGCAGTCTTAAGCGAGACCGGCCCGAGTGAGTTGATCGATCCAGCCCACGTTGTGTCGCTCGAGGAAGTGGACGGCCAGGGAGCACCGCGCTGACACCGCTCCCGAGAATATCTGTGTCATAAAGCAGGTCTCCCGTTGTCGGACAGTCGACCGTCTGCTAAAAGTGAGCGGTAGTTAATGAAAACCTGCAATGCATCAAGAGTGATCGAGTCTGAATTTCAGGTCCGATCTGCCAACCTGGTTGGAGAAACCAAGGTGGATCGCGGGAACCAGTCGTTCCCGCAGATGTGCGTTCGCCGCCACGGTGAAGTTCACGAAGGCGCTGAAAGGCGAGGCAGAGCGGCACACGCGCGAAGGTCTATCCGAAGACGAACTCGAGCTCTTCGACCTTCTCAAAAAAGATAGCATGACGAAAGACGAGACCCAGAAAGTTAAGCTCGCAGCGAAGGCACTTCTACACCGGTTGCGAGAAGAAGCGCCACCCGTCCTCGTGCAAGACTGGTTTAAAGACGTTCAGACGCAGAAGGTCGTCCGATCAGCTGTCGAAACCGTTCTCGACGCGAACCTGCCGAATACCTACGATCGAGTTTTGTTTAGGAAAAAGTGCGACAACGTGCTTGAAATGATGCTCGAACTACGCGTCGCACGGACTAAAATGGGCAGCATGATTCCGCGAGCCGAACCGGCGATCTACTCGAGAGGCGCACTCGCTGCGCTCCAAGGCGGACTCGCCGTGGCGAGTTGTTCGCCCGCGTGCATCCCTGCTGGGATGCGCTGCATCTGCTGCGGGCCGGCCTGGCATTGCGGGTAGCTGCGAGAGCGGATTGATGTCGCGCGTTTTTGTCAAACTAACGCGGCTTGGACTCTGCCTCTGACGCTTGATGAGCAGACTTCTGGGACGGTTGTTGTACAATCGGCGGAGCGCCGATGCGCCCAGAGAAGATTAGCAGACCGAAGCAAACAGCGTTGAAGGTGATAAAAACGGCGAGCGCGTTCCAGAGCGGGCCTTCGCGCCAGTAGTGGTGCCCCTTTTTCCAGGTGGAGAAAATGTGGAACGCCGAGAGCAGCGTTGCCATATAAAGACCGTAGAGGATGTAGTGCGGCTCAATGCCGTGCCAAAGTCCCATTAACCCGAAAGCCAGAAAGTATCCCAGTATCGCGGCGGTGTGCATGCTTTTGAACCATTTGCCGCGGGCAGCGGCAAGCAGGAAACGCATGTAAACGTGGTCGCGAAACCAGAACGAAAGGGTGATATGCCAGCGATTCCAGAAATCACGAATGTTTCGAGCCAGGAACGGCCGGTCGAAGTTTTCCGGCGTGTGAACACCGAATAGATAACTAATGCTGATGGCAAAAGCGCTGTACCCGGCGAAATCGAAGAACAAATAAAAACTGTAGGCATACATGTAACTTACCAGCGCACCTAAGCTCCCGCTGCGCGCTGCGAGCTTGAGCCAGTGTTGTTCGATCAACGCGGCGATAATGAACTTGTAGAGTAAGCCGCGAAAAAAGTGATGCATCGCGCCGTCTAAATCAGTGAGAAACTCAGCGCGGCTCCGTGTTTTTCTCCAGTCGGGAACGAACCGCCGATAACGATCAATTGGGCCGGCGGAAATCGTGGGAAAGAAAAACAGAAATGCGAATAGATCGACTGCGCCGGGCGTTTCGATCACGCCGTCGCGCAGACAAAAGACGATATCGAGCGCGCGAAACGTGACGTAAGAAATGCCGAGAAATCCGAACTGACTTTTGGGTGAGACGAGCGGAATCACTTTCGCTAGTACTAGCGGAAGCACGCCTAGTCCGATTGCGCCGTAGAACAGCCAGCCTGCGCGAGCGCCCGCGCCTGCGAACGCGCGCACAATCAGCCATTGCCACAGCGCGAACGCGAACACGAGCCAGATTTCGCGGACTAGGAAATGATGGCGCAAACGAAGCACATCCTGATACTGCACGAGGAGCATGACCGTGGTGATCAGGAGAGCCCAGCGCCAGCCGGCGCGGCCGAACAAACCGAGGATCACTGTCAGCACTGCTACGTAAAGCAGCAGTACGAAGTAGGTGAAATCCGCGTAGGGAATCACAGCGACTTGGCAAGCGCGGCTCGGTCCACCTTGCCGTTGGCCGTCATGGGAAATGCATCCAGAAGCACAAATTTGCGCGGCAACATGTAAGCTGGCAGGCGCTCACCAAGCAGGCTCCGTAGATGGTGCGCCAAGTTGAAGTCTGACGACTCATTTCGCGCCGCCAAACTTACGAAAGCGGTTAGCGATTGAGCGGCGCCGCTCTTGATCACCGGAATTACGACTGCATCGCGTACAGTGGGCAACGCGCGCAGATTCGCTTCAACGTCGCCGAGCTCGATGCGGTATCCGCTCAGCTTGATTTGTTCATCAATGCGGCCTTCAAAAAACAGCAGGCTCTCACGGAAGCAGCCGAGGTCGCCCGTCTTGTATGCGCGCAAGCCGCGATGGTCGAAGAAAGCGCGGCCTGTGAGATCTGGGCGCCCAACGTAACCGGGACTTACGTTCGGCCCTGCGATAATAACTTCACCGCGGTTGTTCGCGGACAGCTCACTACCGTTCTCATCTACAATAAAGATTTTTGTGCCGGGCATTACGCGACCGACCGGCAACGGCGAATATTTTTCAAGGATCGCAGCGTCAATGTGAATGGAGGTCGTTGCGACAGTGGCCTCGGTAGGGCCATACATGTTCCAAACTTGCGCTTGCGGAAAGCGCGCGAGCAGTTGAGCTGTGGTTCGCGGTGTGAGTGTTTCACCGCAAAAAAGAAATCGACGCACGCGCGGCAGCATCGCTTCAGCGAACTTGTCTTCGACGAGACACATCTGTGCAAACGACGGAGTCGAAACCCAAGTGGTGACCCCGGAGGTTGCCAGCGCGTGGTAAAGACCTTTTGGATTTTCGATCAAATCGCGGCTGATACTGAAGAGCGTGCCACCTGTCGCGAGGCTGCAATACAGATCCATTACCGACAGGTCGAACGAGAACGGCGCCTGATTTAAAAATACTTCGACGCCTTTGCTGAACTCCTGCTCTGCCAGCATCCAGTTAACGAAATGTTCAAGGCAACCTAGCGTAATGATCACGCCTTTGGGTTCGCCGGTGCTGCCGCTTGTGAATAGGATGTAAAATGGGTTGTTCTTTTCGACGGGCATGGTGAGGCTGCGCAGTTCAACGGAGGAGAATTGCCGGATCTGATCAGGAGTCAGGACGAACGATGCGCGCGAACTCGCCGCGATTTGGTCTATTCGCGTCTGTGGTAGCGTTGTGTCTATTGGCACGTATGGTCGGCCGGATTTCACCGCGCCAAGAAACGCGATCAGCATTTCGGGCTCGCGATGCCCGAGCACGGCAATGGGTCCACGATTGTTGCCGAAATGTTGTGTCAGGTACGACGCGAGCCCGTCCGAGCGCCGACGCAGTTCGTCGTACGTCAGAGTTCTGTCGCCGCTACGGTGTGCGATTCTCTCAGGTGCCGCTGCGGCCCAGTGATCGATTCGTTGGATCAGATTCACTAGAAGCCCTGATACACAAAGGGCGGCGTGCGGAAATCGCCACGGCCATACATCGCAATCAAAGCCAGAATGACCGCGAGATAATACAGAATCAGCAGCGCGCGATGCACCGTAGGATGTCGCTCAAGCCAGTTCACATGCGCATCCGCTGCTGGAGATCGGCGATCACAGCTCGCGGTGTGCGCCAGCGTTCACGCTCAAATTCCGCCGGCGAAATTTTTAATCCGAATTGTTCTTCGATCATCAGGATGAGCTGAACGGTTCTCATCGAGTCGAGCACCTGATAATCGTAGAGAGGGAGGTCGAGGTTGGTGAGTACCTCATCGGTCTCGCCGACCGAGGCCAGGAGTTGCAAAACTTTGTCGGCGAATTCCGCAGCTATCATGGAGAAGTCGCAGCGTGTCGTGATGCTTCGAGCGGTGGAAAGGTGATCAATTTTCAGCCTCGTGGCAAACGCCCGTGAAAGAAATCGTCAAGAGCGCGGTCGTAGTATGCCCAGCCTTTTGCTGTGAGATGAGGCTCGTTCTTGATGAGAAAAGGCGGGTCTTCATCGTGCTCCTGAAATTCGACTACCGGAAACTGGTATTGCTCCACGAGCGCAGGAAGCTTCCTGTAAAATTCCTCGCGAGCCGAGCGCGAAATACCGGCGTGATCGTAAAACTCGCCGCCTAAAGGCATGCTGAGAATGAGTGGCCGCGCGTGAACACTTGCCAGACAGCGCAGGAGCAAATCCAGATCGATCCATGCCGGCGATGTCTTGACGCCGGTCAGGAAGCCGACATCACGCGACCCGGGAGTAATTTTTCTGTCAAACTGCGAAGGTTGTTGGATCATCTCGACATCCGCAGGCTTGGCTTTGCTCGCTTTGGCAATGACTTGTGGCCAATCGACCGTTTGTTCCTCCAGCCGTGGAGGCGGCTTCATTTGCCGCCTTATATGATGCAGCGCTGCCCAATGATCTTCCAACTCGAATAAAGTGGTCTGAATTTTTCCTGCCGGCCAGAGCGCGCAGAAGACCACACGATCAAGGAATTGTCCCGAGGCAAGACGCCTTAATGCAAATTCAAGGAATGGTTTCTGTTCAAGCGTTTCCGGAAACTGGAGCATGCGCGCAGCGATGTCGTGCTTCAGTCGAAAATCCAGCGCGCTGCCGAACACCATCTCGGTCGCGGCCATTGGCGAGAAATTCCCTTTATACCCCTGGATACCGGGCTTTGGCGTGCAAAACCAGCCGGGCGAAAGCGAGAATGCCAGCCTTTTGCCACGCAACGCTGAGCCGAGTGCGCCGACTTTTTGCAACCAGATGAGCGGGTTTGCACCGCCGCTGCCAACGGGCGAAAGTTGGAAACCTGTTGGTGCGGTGCGAAAGAAAATGTTGCCCCGTTCCGGGGCCTCGGGCCTGAATAATTCTGAACTGCCATAAATGGGCAATACGTTCGGCGAATGCGCAGCGGCACGTTGAAACGCGAGTCCCTGGTTTTTGAGGGCAAAGACCTCCGGAGCCGTGGAAACAATGGTGGTGTGTTCGAGGTGAATCAGGATCCGTTGAGCAGCGAACACAATGATTACAGCAAGCCCCAGCGCAATAAGGCCCGCAAACGAATGCGGCATTTGTTTCCTGGCAGGAATAGTCATGATGGAACACGAAGTTATTGTGGCGACTTGACGTCGCAATCGAATTTCACTTCGGTATTGAGGTGGCTTCGTCGTCATTGTGGCAGCGATTTCAACGATATCTCCCGGAGTACCGTCAACTCGGTCTTTCCATCGACATCAGCAGGATGAAATTTACGGATGATTTGTTCGAGAAAATGCGCCCGCGAATCGAGCACGCGTTTGCGGCGATGCGAGAATTAGAGGCGGGAGCAATCGCCAATCCCACAGAGAAGCGAATGGCTGGTCATTACTGGCTGCGCAATCCTGCGCTGGCGCAGACACCGCAAATCCCGTTGGAAATCGAAGACACGATTGGGCGGATCAAAGCATTCGCCGAAGATGTTCACGCTGGAAAGATAACCGTGGAAAGCGAAAGGCATTTTAAGGACCTGCTGCACATTGGGATTGGCGGGTCCGAGTAATTGCACAGTTATGGCGGGCAATTCTTCAGAAGCTCAGAGCGAGTCCTTGACCGTGTCGTGGAGCGACACGGTTCGTTTTGTCCGACAACTCAGTCACGATTTGCGCAACGATTTGAACGCGATCGAGCTGCAGTCGGCTTACATCAGTGAATTGACGCAGGAGCAGGAACTGACAAATGAGATTAAGCGGCTGCGCGAAGTTGTCTCCGGGCTGAATGCCACGTTGCAACTGCTTTCGAGAGCAGTCGGAGAGGTTGCACCGAATCTGATTACTTATCCCGCCGTTGAATTTTTGGCCGATATGCGTACGCAGATCGAGCGCAATTTTTCAAAAGAAAACCACGAGATCACGTGGGACATGCAACTTAAAGACGGAATGCTGAATATTGATCCGCAGTTGTTCCAGGAAGTATTTGTCGAGCTTTTTGCCAACGCTTTCCAGCACGATCGCGGCAAGGGCGCACTGGTTGCAAGGGCCAGAATCAGCGATGGGCGGTTCCTGTTCACGCTCCACGAACCAAAAGCGGTTTTCTCTGCGGATACGCAAAATTGGGGGCGAGAACCACTGCGTAATATCAGACAGAGACATTATGGCCTTGGTCTGAACCGCGTTCGCGCTATCATAGAAGCGCACGGCGGAGAGTTGCAGGTTCAATACGATCCCAAAGCCGCGACGCTCGTTTCGACAGTGGTACTTCCGTCGTCGGGCCGGCATTCCGAACATGGTTAACCCTCATGGCATTCTTGCAGCTTAGGCAACTGCAGCCCAGTGCACGTGCGTAATACCAGCAGCGCAAAGTGATGAAAACAGAAAACCATCGCGTCCTGATCATCGACGACGAGCGCCCTGTGTTGATGACGCTGCAAGCGTTGCTCAAGCGGCACGGTTATCAGGTGGATGTCGCGGCCACGGCGTCGCAGGGGCTCAAATTGCTGAAATTAAATTCCCCGTCGCTCGTGTTGCTGGATCTACAACTGCCGGACGCGCACGGTTTGGAAATGCTCGATCAAATCAAGACCGGGTTGCCCGAAGCGCAGGTGATCATTCTGACGGCTCACGATTCGCTGCATAACGCCATCGAGTCGATCAAACGCGGCGCGTACCATTTTATCAGTAAGCCGTACGCGCCAGAAGAACTTCTGAGCCTGGTGGAGAAAGCATTGGAGAAACAGTTCCTGCTCCGGGAAGCTGAAAAACTACGGGAGAAGACGGAGCAATTGGAGAAGCGGCTGGAGATCGCGGAAGCGCGACCTGCCCCAGTTTTTAAGAGCAAACTGATGCAGGAGATTGAGGAATTGATCGAGGCGATGGCGCCTTCGGATGCGAACGTTCTCATCGCCGGTGAAAGCGGCGTGGGCAAGGAAGTGATCGCCAACGCTATTCATGCCCGCAGCCGGCGTGCTGGAAAACCGATGGTAAAGCTTAATTGCGCTGCTTTTCCGCAAACAATGATCGAGGGAGAACTTTTCGGTTACGTCAAAGGCGCGTTCACCGGAGCAATGCACGATTTCCCGGGAATGATTGCCGCCGCAGACGGTGGCACCCTGTTCCTAGACGAAATATCCGACATGCCGGCTGATCTGCAGACGCGCTTCCTGCGCGTGCTGCAAGAGCGGGAGTATCGGCCGCTTGGCAGCACGCAGACGATGAAGGCGAATTTTCGCGCGATCGCCGCGACTAACAGGTCCATTACCGAGGCGCTCGCCGAGAACCGGCTGCGCTCCGATTTGTACTACCGGTTAAACACTTTCCAGATTGAAGTGCCGCCGTTGCGGAAGCGAAGAGAAGACATTCCGCCCTTGATTGCCCAATTCGTTAGGCAATTTTCTCAACAACTTGGCAAGGCAGAGCCGGACGTTTCCCCGGATGCATTCCAGAAGTTGCTCGATTATTCGTGGCCGGGAAATGTTCGCGAACTCCAAAACGCCATTGAATACGCGGTGGTACTGGCGAGGGAGGGCGTGATCGGCGTTAAAGAGCTGCCCGCAGAAATACAGTTGCCTCCGGCGTTGCAGAAAACCGAACTCGGCGGGATGCCCCGCAAGGGCGTCCAAACTCTTGACGACCTGGAGCGGAACGCAATTCTCCAGGCCCTTGCCGAATGCCGCGGGAACAAGAAAAAAGCAGCCGAACTGCTCGGGATTCAGCGACCAACCCTCTACAACAAGCTGAAACGCTACGCGATTGAGTTGTAGGTTGGGCGCAGAGTCACGGCTTTCGAGCGATTGCGGTTTATGGACCGCGATAGATGCAACGCGCGGTGGGTGTTTCGTGCACCACGATTTCGCAGAGGCCGGGGCATTGAGCTTCTAATTTCTTCCAGAACCATTCGGCCATGTTTTCAATCGTCGGATTCTCCAACCCTTCGATGTTGTTGAGATAGGTGTGGTCCAAAATTTTCAGAAGCGGTTTCATTGCAGCGCTGATATTCGCGTGATCATAGATCCAGCCGATCATCGGGTCGACATCGCCCTCGATAGAAACTTCCACCTTAAAACTGTGTCCGTGCACCCGCCGGCATTTGTGGCCCTCCGGCGCTTCGGGCAAAGTCTGCGCTGCTTCAAATGTGAAATCTTTCGTCAATCTCGCGCGCATGATCAGACGCCGCGCTGCGTTGGCCTCCAGATGAATTTGTGCATCTGAAGTTGAAAACGGACGTTCAGGTTATCTGCCAGAATCCACTCGACGATTTGGCGCGGGTCGATTCTGCCGAAAATTGGTGAGAAGAGCACGGCGCGGCAGCGGGAGGAAAGGTCGTAACGCTGCACTTTATCGCGCGACCACTCGTAGTCGTCTCGCGAGCCCATAACGAATTTCACTTCATCCCGAGCGGTGAGGTGGCCAATGTTCGACCAAAGGTTCTTGTCCACTTCGCCGCTCCCTGGAGTTTTTAGATCCATGATGCGGTGTACGCGCGGATCGACGTTCGAAATGTCATGCGCACCGCTGGTCTCGAGGAGCACCGTATAACCCGAGTCACACAGCATTGACATCAGCGGCAGCACGTTCTTCTGCAACAATGGTTCTCCGCCTGTAATCTCGACCAATGGACACCCATACGCCGCAACCGCGTCGAGAATTTCACCCATGCTTCTTTTGATCCCCTCGTAAAAGGCGTACTCTGTATCGCAGTAGTTGCAGCGCAGGTTGCAAAATGTAAGGCGCACAAAAACGCACGGCCAGCCTACCCAGGTGCTCTCGCCCTGGAGGGAGTGATAAATTTCATTGATTGTAAGCGTCTTTTCGCGCTCTGACATGTCGGCGAGGATTCCTACTGAATCGGTGCAAAACGTCTTATGCGAACAACTACAAAGCAAATTTCTGCTACGCAATGCCGCTGTCTTCAGATGGTGCCGACGGCGTCCTCCCCGGGAGGGCAAAAGCTCCAAGGATTCCTGATTTTCACCGACATTTTTTCATTGACGGCCTAATAGCGACTCTCTACTCTCGCGCCCATGCGCCCCGGTTATGGTCTGTACATCCACCGCTTCGCACCTTTTTCAGTCCGCGCCGCAGCAACCACCACTGCCGAAGTCGCCCACCTGATTGCCGGCAGAACGTCGGCACTCGCTGCAGCTATGTTCTTCGCACTCGTTCTTGTTGTCCAAGCACAGGAGTCCGTCGAAGAGGGGACTCTGCCGGCTTGGACCGAGCCAACGCTTCCCTCGAGCGAGCCCGCCGCCCCGGCGACGGAAGCAGCATCACTGCCGTCCGCAGCGGAACCGTTGCCATCTACACCAGCCGAGCCGTTACCTTCTTCGTCTGCTCCGTTGCCCTCCTCGTCTGCACCATTACCCTCTTCGTCTGCACCGTTGCCGTCCTCTGAGGAGGCGTTCCCAACTTCATCCGATCCGTGGTCTTCTTCGGGAAACTACGCAACAGCACAGACGAGTGTGATTGGGGCGCCCGCAGCAGGAGGACCCTACGGTGGATTCAGCACGAAGAACGTCGCGGTAGGTGAGGGGGTGCCCTCATCCGAACCGCGCCGATTCTATTACGGTTTGCTGTTCACGGTGCGAGGCGTTTGGGATGACAACATCTTTCTGACTCACACCGGTAAGACATCGGATTATTATTTCGCGATCGAGCCGCAGTTGACTCTTGGCTTTGGGGACATCCAGGGACGTAGCAGAAGCTATCTGCGCTTGGATTACATGCCGAGTGGTCTTCTGTACGTCAATCACTCGGACGAGGATGCATTTAATCAACTGATTCACCTCGAAGGCGGATACAGCACTGGCCGATTGAGGCTAAGTCTTTACCAAGATGTGGCGATCCTTGACTCAGCAAATCTTAACAGCTTCATCGACACGACCGGCTTGTGGGCAAACACTGATGCGAATGGAGAGTACAGGCTCAACATATTTAATACCGCTTTAGCGGCAGAGTATGATCTGACCGGCAAACTCTATCTGCGGGGCGAACTTGATTCGTACACCTACTTCTATCCCTGGCACATTAGTGACTACACCGTTTCCGGCGGTCTTTACCTTTATTACAGGGCGCTGCCGAAGCTGTCTGTCGGCGTTGGGGCAACGGGTGGATATAATTGGGTGGATGATCCCAGTCCGAACCAGTCGTTCGTACAGGTCAACGGCCGCCTCAGTTACGAGGTGACAGCCAAATTGGGCGTGTACGCGTCAGCAGGGGCAGAGTTTCGTCAATTCGATAGTGATCGGGGCACGTATACCTCACCAGTATTTGAAGTGGGACTCTCGTATTATCCGTTTGACGGCTCGACTTTCACACTGGCCGCTGGCCGGCGGATTTACAATTCTGGGTTCGAACCGAATCAAGATTTCGGGAACACGTACGTCGTCGGCCGGTTTCAACAGCGTTTATTCCATCGCCTTTACTTCGGCTTGGGCGCGGGCTATGAAAACGCAAACTACATTGCCACCAGGGATAATGTTGATGCGCCGCGGGATGACAATTACTGGTTCATCGAGCCCTCGCTTGACGTGCTGATTACCAGGTGGCTCAGTGCCGGGGTGTATTACCTGCACCGCGAGAATAACAGCAATATCGATTTCTTCAGCTTCGATGACAATCAGGTCGGCTGGCGCGTGACGGTAAGGTTCTAAAGAAGATTTGAGTCATTTGCGAATCGGGATGCAGGGACGATTGTTGCTAATTGCGGTCGTGTTATGTCTCCTTCCCGAGTTGCTGATAGCCCAGACTACGCAGGGCAGCGGATCGCAGCCCGCCACCACCTTGTCGGGAGCTGCCGCTCCATCGTCGAGTATGGGAACCACCGCACCGGCGGGATACATTTTGAGTCCAAACGATCAGGTGGCGGTCGAGGTTTTTGGAGAAGAGGATCTGCGCACAAACGGGAGATTGAATCCGGAAGGCAACTTAAGCGTGCCATTACTGGGTTCGATCCACCTGGGGGGACTGACGCTGACCCAGGCGGCTTCAAAGCTCACGGAGCTGTACGGACGCGATTACCTCGTGAACCCGAGGGTAAACGTCAGCCTGCTCAGCTATGCAAGACGGCGTTTTTCCATTCTCGGCCAGGTAAATCGGCCGGGCAGCATCGAAATGCCGGAGGGTAGTCAGGACGGTGTTGATCTACTGGAGGCGATCGCCCTGGCTGGTGGATATACGCGCATAGCTGCCCCAGAAAGAATAACAGTGCGAAGACACAACGCGACTGGCGACCAGATTATTAAAGTCAACGCCAAGCGTTTTACTAGGGGAAACGGTGGCGGTTTTCTTGTTCTGCCGGGCGATACCATCACCGTCGGCGAAAGCATTTTTTAACGAAAAATTTTTGCGCCTTAGGCTTTCGAAGCGTGCTTCTTAGTGTAAGCTTCGAGCCAATACTTTGCCGTGATTGATCCTGCCCAATCGCTGACGCGAACGACCGTCTCGTCAAACTTCGACAAACCGAGCTCGCCTCTAGGCGCGGAATACGGTGCGGGGCTGCAAAGGTTCGATTTCCGTCGCTACTGGCATGCTTTTCTCGAACGGATCTGGATCGTCGCTATTTGCGTTCTGGCTGGCCTTTTTTTGGCTCTGGGGTCCCTCGCGAGAACGCCAACGCTTTATCAGGGCCACACAGTCTTGGAGGTAGAATTTTCGGAGCCGACTCCCATCTCTACGGAAGATCCCGCAACTCGCATGCGCGGTGCGTTTCTGGGGAGCCAAGAGGCGCTCCGGACGATCGAACAAAATCTGACTAACCAAACACTTCTTTCTCGAGTCGTCCGCTCTGAGGGGCTGGCTCAAGATGGTGGACGAGCACTTCTTGGTCAGAGTATCGTGACGGATAAGGGTTCGAACTCAATGCAGTCGCCCGATCCATCGCCTGCAGCGAAGACACAAAGCACAAGTGGCGTGACATTTACACCGCTTGAAGAAGCATTGGGTCGAGCAATGGCGGGCATGGTAAAACCGGTGATCCGTCGCGGCACACGGCTGATCGATCTGTTCGTCACGCATCACGACCCAGCCATGGCACAGCGCCTGGTGGAAGCAATTGGACGCGAATATATCCGGGCGTCAATTGAGCGCCGCGCTGCGCTCAGTGAGGAATCGTTGCGTTACTTGCTGGAGGAGGAAGAACGACTGAAGCGCAATCTGCAGAAAAGCGAGGCGGGCGTCGCTGAATACAAGGCGAAGAACCCCGATGCGTTGCAACTTGGCGGGGGCACGGCCGCAACCGGGTCGCAAACGGGATCCGGTTCCGGCGCGGGCGGATCTCGCGGTGGATTGGTGGAGGAGAAGATGGAAGATCTAAACAGCAAACTGACTGGCGCGAAAACCGACCAGCTTCGCCTCGAAGGCGAACTGGAGCAAGTTAAACAGGCCGGCGATAACATCGACACACTACTCTTGATCCCGAGTATCTCCGCGGCTGCATTGGTAAATGACGCGCGCCGGAACGTAATACAAATGGAAGCCGGGATTACAACTTACGCGTTACGATACAAAGACAAACATCCCAAAATGATCGCAGCCCGTGCCTCACTGGCCCAAGCGAAAGAGAAGCTTCGTCAAGCTGTATTGGCGCAGCCTCCAATTCTGCGTAATGCGATCGAACAACTTAAGGCTACAGAGACCAACTTACAGGAAGCGTTGCAAGACCAGAAGGGCGTCGCAGTTAACCTCAATCGCACTGCCATTGGTTATCAGGAGTTGGCGCGGCAAGCCGAAACTGATCGCGCACTCTACGAGAGCGTCCTTCGTCAAATAAAAGAGACAAATCTAACAAAAGATGTGAAGACGAATGCCGTCAGTGTGATTGAGCATTCTCCGCTTCCGGGGTCGCCTGTTAGCCCGCGGCCGTCTAAAACCATTGGCTTGGGACTTCTTGCGGGTCTCGCTGTCGGACTGGCCTTCGTTTTTGGGATCGATGCGCTTGATCGCTCGATCAAAACTGTAGATCAGGCGGAAACGACACTCGGATTGCCTGTATTCGCAGCTGTCCCTGACACTACGGACGAAGGTGCCGTCAGCCGGATAAAACGCCGAAGCAGGGCGTTCAGCGCTTCGAATTACCGTGTGGTGGTGGAAACTCCCGAAAGCCCGGCCGCCGAGGCCTTCCGCAATTTGCGGGCTGCGCTTTCGCTTTTGGGACCTGAAGCCGAGCGCAAAGTTTCACTTTTCACGAGCGCTGTGCCTAACGAAGGTAAAAGCTTCACCAGCGCCAACTATTCCCTTGCGCTCGCGCAACAGGGTTATCGCGTCTTGCTCATTGACGGCGACCTGCGCCGGCCGAACGTGCACAAAATCTTCCGTTTTCCAGCCGCCAACTCAAACAATAATTCCGAGGAAGATCTCCCACCTGGAGTCACCGATTGTCTCGTCGGTGAAGCGGACATAGCCTCGGCAGCGCGCGAGATTCCCGCTGGAGAGTTCAAGTTCGTTGACGAGAACATTGCCGTGACCGGCAACATTCTGACTGCGGCTGGAGGTCAGCTGTTCGTGCTTGGCGGTGGGCGGCGCGCGCCCAATCCGGCTGAGATCCTCGCGGGACCATTCTTCGGCCAGTTAGTCACTGAGGCGGGAAGACTTTTCGACCGAGTGGTAATCGATAGCGCACCGATTCTGGCGGTCAGCGACACGCTGCTTATGACTCCGCACGTCCAAACGCTGTGCATCGTTGTTCGAGCAGGAAAAACACCGCGGCCAGCGGTGCGTCGAGCAATTACGTTGCTGGCGAAGTCAGGAATTCGTCCCGCCGGTCTGGTCTTGAATCGATTGCGCCGGAGCCGCGGGGTAGGCTATTACTACTACTATGCTTCGCACGGTTACGGTGCAGAAGAAGGAGCCTATTCTCCTAGTTATCGTGGCAGCTACAATCGCGAGTCCAAACCTACCAACGACGGCAACGGCGCGTAGGATCGTCAAAAGGCTACGTGCCCGCTCGGCCGGCCAAGTACCGGCTCACGGTCCGCTCTGCGCCTCCGTGCGTCCGCGAGCCGCGGTCTGTCCAGAGCATGCTTCCCCAACAGATACCGAGATAACTGGCGACGTATAGTTGGATGGACTCGATCTGAATCGGGAAATCGACCAGTGCATGCAGCGCCACTCCGGCTAGCGCTATCAACACCACCGGTTGCAGTACGCGTCTGCGTGGTCTCCACTCCTCCCTAGCATGTCTCTTGTAACTGCCAATACCGACTACTATTCCTCCAAAGAAAAGCAGCGCCCAAAGCCCGCTCCCAACCCAGCCCCATTCCAGCACGGTTTGGAGGTAATCCTCGTGCAAGAATCGCCATTGCCCCGGCACGTGGTTCCTCGCATTCATAATGTATGTCGGAAACACGACGCGAAATGTTCCCGGCCCAAATCCCAATAATCCGGCATCCGGCAACGCGCTGATCGCTACGCGCGACGCCTGCCAGCGAGCATCGTTGGGAATGTGCTCGCCCGCGGACTGCCAGCGATTAAGGGGTTGCTCGAAATGACTGGCTCGAGCGAACGCAATTAATGCCAAAACAACAGAAAGCGCGCCAGCCACAGCGACGCTTTTGCCGGTGCCGGAGAACTTGCTGAGAAGCACCGGTCCAAAGTATAGGCAAATCGCAACGAGCAATAAGAGCGCAACCAATTGGGCCATACGCGATGTATTTGCTAACACCGCTGCCATGGTTAGGACGAAGAGGCTTGTCCATATCGCACGCAACCACGGATGAAATCCGCTAGTGAACGCACGGATAACAAGGCCCGCCGTCAACGGCCACACCAAGTTCAAAAATGCACCCGCGTTTCCGTGATAAAAATACGTGGCAAAAAACGTGGTGACCCGAACCTCCTCCGGCGGCTGCTGCTGCCATAGAATCATCCGCGCACCGGTAGCTTTTTGCAGCAAACCTAGAAATGCTATCGAGCCACCGACCAGGCCGATGACATACCACAGCCGCAGCAACCATCGGCTACTTTGGGACAGGTCGGCGACGAACAATATCGTTCCAAGTAGCAACGCACCTCGCAACATCCATGCGGCACTATTTGCATAATCGACGGAGGCGGGTAAAAACGGCACAAAATTCCGCAGCTGGACGAAAAGCGAAAATTCTGGGTCGTAGATGGACTTGGCATTCAGGGCCATCCAGCCTCCTATGCAAACCAGGGCACCAGTCAGAATGAGAAGAAACAACGGTAAATCGGGCCGCCGTCTACCGGTGAGTAACTCGACCCCCCAAAGTACGAGCGCAACGAGTAACACCCAGTTAGTTATGTTAATGCTTGCCGACGTTGTAGCGCCGTACGCCCATGGAGCATAGACAAGAGCAGCAAAGAAAACCCACCGAGATGTCTTGCGGAATATGATTGAGATCACCTGGGAAATTTCGAAAGCAAGAACTTCATCAACCGATCAGTAGCCGATTATCAGTCGTGC